>VAPK010788320.1_pt1 | contig 75806 bp, 83 predicted proteins | sample 3395031 | NCBI WGS metagenome assembly VAPK01 (sample SAMN08290443, study PRJNA428436) | hydrothermal vent metagenome | isolation source: Deep-sea hydrothermal vent chimney 1 | place: Pacific Ocean: Juan De Fuca Ridge
AATTATAAGGAATATATTTTGGCATGCTCACGACTCCTTGTGCGTTAAGTCATTGTACCAAAAAAGTGAGCGTAAGAGGGTTTTTCTACAGCCTCAACGCCTATTTCCGGTGCATTACATGCCGTTGTTTTATTAATTATTGTACTTGGTGCTGGCTCTCTGGCTTCCTATATTCCCAAAGCTGTTTTAGCCGGTATCCTCATTAAGGTTGGTACAGATATTGTTGATTGGGAGTACTTAAAAAATATTAAAGGAGCCCCTAAAGCCGGCGTCATCATTATGCTTATTGTTTTATTTTTAACGGTGTTCGTCGGTTTACTCGAAGCCGTTGCAGTAGGGATGACGATTGCCAGCTTCTTGTTCTTAAAGCGTTCGACTGATTTACAAATAGACAGTATCTCAACCATTACAAATGGAGAGGCTAACCCAGAAATGCCGTTATCTAAATTGGAATCTAAGATTATGAGTGAAGCTGGAGGCCGAATCTTACTTTACCATATTGGTGGTGCATTAAGTTTTGGCGCAGCAAAAGGTATGCTCCGTTGTTTAAATGGCTATACAGACTATGACACCCTGATGATAGATTTATCCAAAGTGCCGCAACTTGACTATTCGTCATCACGCGCACTGTTCAATATTATTGAGACGGCACAATCTGAGAAACGCCATGTTTTCCTAGTTGGTACACAGAAAAAAGTTTATTCCTTTTTAGAAAAACAAGGGATCCCAGATTTAATAGGAAATAATTTTGTTTATAGCAACCGCGAAGACGCTCTAAAAGATACGGCTAAACGCTTAAAGTTAAAAATAGATTAAGCCGTTCTACATCGTTAACAAAATATTATCGACCAACATATGTTGTTCTGCCTTTACCGTAGGGTTATTGCTATTCGACATATAGGTAATAGTATTTGTCGTTATCCCTCCAGAACCACAATTTAAATTAACATCTGAAACGCTAAGCACCACATTATTATCGATACTCAACTGCACGGTATCCTTGTTACCTGTATCGTAACGGCTATTAACCGTTAGCTTAAAGTAATGCCACCCAGCTAAAAGGGTGTTATCAAATATAATCGCTTTATCAGATTTAATGGTTCGCTTCTCTCGTCCACAGAGCTTATATTCTGCAATTATAATTTCGGCAATGCCCGTTTGGTTAAAACCAAACGAGATCAAAGGTGTTTGAGTAGAACTTAAATTTGTAGTTTCTAAACTAACATGGGGGTTCAAAGCAGCATTCCAGCTCCAGTTGGCCGACCACTTCGCCTTCCAACTTAGTACTATTTTATTATATGCCGAACCGTATTCTGAAAAAACATAGCTTGCTTTTTGTAGTGTGTTTAACGTTACATTTTTATTTTGAACCCACTTAAGTGCACACTGACTGCCATCTGCACCGACTGAATTACAATCCGTACCGCTTGGCTGACTCCCCCTAAATTGCCAACCTTTTAGTTGCCAATCTTGTTTACTCGCATGATAAGCAAGGCTAGAACTCCATTCAAAATCTTCACAAAGCAAGATATTTGCAGCCTGACAAACATCGGCTGCAACAATTGTTGAGTGATTCTTTGTTTGCACGGCGATATTTGATTGCCCCGCTCCATTATTATATGCGACATTGGACGAATTCTGACTGGCAGCAGAATTTTCGCCTTCATCACCCGGGCCATTACCACCACCACAAGAAACCAGAAAAAAAGAGAACGAGAATAAGATAATTAAATACGCTAGATTAGTTTTTCTCGTTCTCGAAAAATTCAATCCCTGCATTCCCTCTACATCGAGAATAATATCCATACATACTCCTAAAGTATGCCTATAAAGTTGTCAGTAAATATAGGCTAAACTGGAAATATTTATTTGATGTACATAGCAAAATGCGAACAGGAATGTTTAACCCCGTCACATAAATAATATTACTTTTTTGTGGCAAGGGTAAAAAATTACAAAAAAATCATAAATGGCTGTAAAAAGAAGGAGAAACAGGCTTTGTGTTTTGGGATAAATAGATAGAAAAACATCATAAGTGTCAGTAAAAAGAAGGAGAAACTGACACTAAAAAAATGCCCCTTGCAACTAAATAAACAAGAGGCATTTTGTATATGGTGGGCCGTGAGCGACTTGAACGCTCGACCAATTGGTTAAAAGCCAACTGCTCTACCGACTGAGCTAACGGCCCATAAACGAAGGCGGAATTTTACATTAACTAGCGGAAATAACAAGTGAAAATGTTATTTCCGCTGCTAAAATCTAGAGTTAAATACCGATAAATACGCGCAATGAAGTATCCGCAATTAAATCGCATCTAATTTGCGCATTCCACCGGGTAATAAACGCATATCCACTAATGCACTAATAAGTGCTTTAAAGAAAGTTGCTTCATCTTCATAACACATTTTGTAGTATTGGATTTTCATTGTTAAGGCACTACCAAAAATGATGCTTGCGAGGGCTATCATTGAACCAACAGACAATGTTGAAACCCCCGTAATACCTTGTCCAAAAGTACAACCTAATGATAACACCCCACCAACACCCATTAAGATAGCACCGACAAAGTGTGTTCTAAAATCTTTAAAATCAACAAACCATTCAATTCGGAAAGTTCTTGAGATAAGTGACCACAAAAATGACCCTGAAATAACACCAAATAAGGACATTAAACCGAATGTGATAACACTAGGATTAAAGCCACTTAGGACATAACCAAAACTTTCGCCCATTGGATTAATAAAAGTAAAAGATTGGATAGCAACAGCCGGAGGACGCTTGCCTTCTTCAATTAATGACCAAACGTCATTACTGGCATACTGAACCCAGCTATAAGTATCGCCATCTGCTGAGATGGTAGCAAAACCACCCGTAACATACCACGCAGCTAAAACGGCAAGTCCCACAACCGTTCCACCAAGGATATTATCCCTGTTGCTACGGAAATCACTTGAGCGGAATACAGTAAAGGTTAAGGCCACCACGATTAACAAGCCAATAACTAAGCGTAATGTACCAACATCGATACCAGTCGCAGCGTTAATTAAGCCACCCAAATCCTGTTTACCGACAAGGCTAATCGAAGCAAGGCTTGTCCAAGGGTAAAATACTTCTGAATAAATGGTTTTATCCGTACCAGGGAATGGGTTAATCATATAATAGGCAAACAGTCCAACAACAGCCAAAACGATAAGTGATTTGATATTACCACCACCAACACGAATCAATGTTTTATTGCCACAACCACTGCCCAAGGTCATCCCCGTACCAAACATAATACCGCCAATCACATATTCTAACCAAGCAAAGTTACTGCCTCGATACGGAGGGCGAGTGACATCCACACTAAAATACGACATTGCTTCAAAAATAGTCACTCCAAGCAAGGCAATGGCCATGGCCAGAACCCACGCACGTAAGCGACCAGAATCTCCCATGTTCACGAGATCTGACACCGCACCCATTGTGCAAAAATTGGTTTTGTTAACAACGGCTCCCATAATCAGGGCAATACCAAATCCCATCCAAAGAATTAAAGAATGCCCTGTGGCAAAACTTTCAAATGTCATAATCTGTTCCTCAAAAGTATTATATTTTTTTTACAAAATCAGCTTAATGGTCGGACTTTGTGTTGAAATTTAGGTGATTATACAGAAATGCCCCACACATGTAACGCACGGAAGCGGTGAGTCGATAACCAACAATGCGATTTGCAGTCAAATAACAGTATATTAGTAACTACTGATAGATGACCGAAGATTGATAAACAGTGGGGTCGCTGATACCCGCGCCGACAAAACCGGCTGCTCGCAAACGGCAACTATCACATTGACCACAGGCTCGGCCTTCCGAATCGGCGGCATAACATGAAACCGTGAGGCTGTAATCAATACCCAACTTGGTGCCTTTTTGAATAATTTCAGCTTTACTTAAATGGATAAGAGGCGTTTCCAGTTTAATCGTTTTTCCTTCTACCGCCTGCTTGGTGGCAAGATTTGCAAGTGATTGAAAACAATTAATATATTCAGGACGGCAATCTGGGTAGCCCGAATAATCCACCGCATTAACACCAATAAAAATGGCCTCAGCCGATAAGACTTCAGCCCAACCCAACGCAAGTGACAAAAATATTGTATTTCGAGCCGGTACATAAGTAACGGGGATACCCGTTGAGGGGTGCGTGGGCACAGCAATATCGGTATCCGTTAATGCCGAACCGCCAATTTGATCAAGATCGAGATGGATAACTTTATGGGCCACTTCCGTAAACTGCGCCAGAATACGTTTTACTGCATCTAATTCAGAACGATGTCGTTGACCATAATCAAAACTCAACGCATGGCATTGATAACCTTGAGATTGCGCAATAGCCAGTGTGGTGACTGAATCTAAACCACCGGACAATAAAATAACCGCTTTATTCATTATTCAGCCATACCCGTGCCATTAATCCACTACCATTCAACATCAACGTATTATTATATCGTGAAAAATGCGCTATTTAGTTGAATTTTTTGCCTTTTTCATTGAGAATCTAAAGTTCAATACCACATTGCCGATAAGTAAAGTAAATTAAGAGTGTTTACTTATGAAACATATTATCACATTAAGTCTGTTGTTATCCCTGCTGCTGCTTGGGACTCAAGCTTCCGCTGAAGTTGTGGATGATAACTGGAAAAATGTATTTGACTTCCAGACAAAAATGGCAGGATACGGCAATATAAAAGCACAGTATATTCTAGGTGAAATGTATGAAGAAGGTCGCGGCGTTAAACAAAATTATGTCAAAGCGATTGAATGGTATAGCAAAGCAGAAAAAAGTGGCCATACTAATGCGGCTACCCGAATTAGCCAACTAAAAGCTAAAATAGCCAAAGAAAAACTAGCGAAAAAGCTAAAGCTTAAAAAAATAAAAGTAAAAGTTAAAAAACCGGTTGTTGTTAAAAGATCCAAACCTGTAAGAACAGTCCTTAAAAAAGCTAGAATTAAAAAACCAATAACAAAAAAAGTTAAACCTGCAAAAATAAAACCAGCAGCTACTCAAACGGCAAAGGCTACACACCAGGCAAAAGAGGTTAAAGCCATTAAAAAAGAGACTGTCGTACCGGCACACAAAAGACCAGCCGGCCCTTCTTATGATATTAACCGGCTAAAAGGCACTAGTCTTGACGATGCAGAAGATGCTTTCGAATAGAACATTAAGAATAAAACTAAGATATAAAACTTAAACGCCTTGAACATTACCCCAAATCATTTTATGTAACTGTATTTGGAAACGCACCTGTAATTGATCGGCCAAAATCCATTCAGCTAGATCTTTTACCATATTGCCACTGTCCTCAAGATTAACCGGCGAAAACAATACCTCGCATTTTTCGGTTAACTTGTATTTTTTTAAAATGTTGATTGCCCAGTCATAATCTTTACGATTGCAAATAACAAATTTTATTTGATCATGTTCCATTATAAAAGCCAGATTTGAATACTTATTTTTACTTTCCTCGCCAGATGAAGGTGTTTTTAAATCCATAACCTTCATAACACGGCTATCAACATCCTGAATATCAATCGCACCACTCGTTTCTAATGATACTTTATAATCGAGATCACTCAATTGCTTTAGTAATATGAGTGATGCCTTTTGCGCTAAGGGTTCGCCACCGGTAACGGTAATATAAGATGTATTATATTGTTTAACTTCATTGATAATTTTATCCAACGCCCACCAGTCTCCACCCTGAAAGGCATACTCAGTGTCGCAATACTGACAACGTAGAGGGCAACCTGTTAAGCGAATAAAAACGGTCGGTAAACCTACTGTTTTAGATTCACCCTGCAATGAATAAAATATTTCTGTTATACGTAATTTTTGAGAGCGTTCAGGCATGTTTCAGTTTTAAAGGAAAAGTTAGTCAATTAGATATCGTCAACGGAAAGCCAGACAGACTCTCCGTTGTGGTTAAAAATAATTTAACGTCTGGCAGATTTAATCTTTTTAAGCAGATTTTGCGCCTGCCCTGCTGCGGTTGTATTTGGGTAAACGCGAAGTAACTTTTCAGCCATTTCCTGAGCCGCTCTATTTTGGCCGAGCGCATTATAACTATAACTTATTTTAAGCATTGCTTCGGCTAATTTTGGGCTATTGGGATAATTAGTAATAAGATCCTGATAGTCTTTTATTGCTTGCTTAAAATGACGTTGAGCATAACTTGCTTCGCTTAACCAATATTGTGCAATATGCGCATAACGTCCATTAGGATAATCACGAATAAACTGACGGTAAGCTTTAATCGCTTGCTCATAACGTAATTCTCGTAACAGGTCGAATGCTTTTTGGTAGGCATTTTGTTCTTTAACCGGATCAATAGACCGAGATACGGAACGGTTTACCACGGGTGCCGGAGCCACTTGTCTAACCGGAGAAGGCTGTGTTGTTGAGTTAACAGTTGGTGCTGTTATTTCTGGTTGGGCAACATCCGCTCCATTGGAATAAGCGCGACTGTTGCTATTGCTTCTATTACCATTATTAGGGGTGTTACGTTCAATCTGTAATAAACGACGATCAATATCAACATAAAGATCACGTTGGCGTTTTTTTAAATTAGTCACTGTATGCGTTTGCAATTCAACATCACCACGCAATTGCTGTACTTCTTTTTGTAAGTTGTCTAGCTTCAGTAATAAATCCACCAACCCCTGACTATTCATCAAGCGTTCTAAACGTTGTAAACGCTCATCAACTCCCATTTTTTGTCGAGTAGGAATGGGGGCTGATGAGGTTTGTGTCGTTTCATCTGTACCACTGCTAAAATTAAAGCGACGAGGTTGTTTATCGCGCGCAAAACTATTGGTCGAAACCAGAATCAGAATACAACTTAAAAAACTAATAATACTTTTTTGCACGTTAAAACTCTCTATATTTAAGAACCGGAATAAAGTAACTCGACTCGACGATTTAAAGCCCAGGCACTTTCATCGTGTCCGACCGCAGCAGGACGTTCTTCACCAAAGCTGATAACCTGAATTTGTTTTGTATTAGCACCTTGCAAAACAAGTAATTCTTTAACCGCTTTTGCACGACGTTCACCTAAAGCAAGGTTATATTCACGGGTGCCGCGTTCATCGGTATGCCCTTCTAAGACAACGGATAAACCTGGATGTTCTGACAAGTTCTGAGCATGGGCTGCAATAATGTCACGTGCTTCGGCTGACACATCGCTGCTATCAAAATCAAAATAAATCACCCGTTTTGATAGTGCATCGGCCTGATTATTGTGCATTTCGGTTGCCATACCACCTTCGCCCATATTAGCACCATGTGTCGAGTCTGCGTTTGTTGCCGTATTCGTATTGCCAGCAACATCCGCTTCTTTCGTTGTCGACGAACAACCTACCAATAGCCCTAACACACCCGCTAATAAAACAATCCCTAATTGCTTCTTCATTTTAATCTCCTAACTTAGATATTTTAAATTATAAACTTATTTTTGCTTAAAATACGACCATGCGGGTTCACGCACATCGCCTCGACTTAACTGTAATCGCTGTCTTGCCCGACCATCAACGGATACGGCGGCCAATATACCTCTATTCTTATACTCTGTAGCGTAAATTATCATACTCCCATTTGGAGCAAAACTGGGTGATTCATCTAAACGTGAATCGGTTAACACTCTCAGGTAACCCGTTGCTCGCTCTAGCACGGCTATTCGGTAATCGCCTTCAATTCTGTGTACCATAGCAATAAATTTGCCATCAGGCGAGATACTTGCGCGCGCATTGTAACCGCCTTCAAAAGTCACACGTTTTGGCCGCCCCGTTGCACCCTGTGAATTAATCCCAACTTGATATAATTGCGGCCCATTACCACGGTCAGAGGTAAAAATAAGGGCTGATGCGTCCGGTAGCCAAACTGCTTCCGTATCAATGGCACTATTATGGGTAATACGCTGCGTAGTACCACGGCTTAGATCATAAATATAAATTTCAGCATTACCATCTTTCGATAAGGTGAGCGCAAGTTTTTTGCCGTCTGGGGACCAAGAAGGCGCACCATTAATGCCCGGAAATGCCGCTACCCGTTTAGCCTGCCCCGTTAAAATACTTTGCACGTAAACTTCAGAACGCCCACGGCTAAATGAAACATACGCTAATTGTAAACCATTCGGTGACCAACTTGGAGACATTAACGGTGACTTTGATTCCAGAATAATTTTTTCGTTATAACCATCTGAATCCGCAATAGCCAAACGGTATATTTTTTGATGTCGACGATTTTGGGTTATGGTGACATAACTGATATTGGTATCAAATGCACCCTGCACTCCCATCAACGCTTTGTATATTAAATCACTGATCTGATGTGCTGTACGCCGTAAATTGGAACGTCGGCTACGTATTTTATAACCTACTAACTGTTCAGCTTTAAACATATCCAGTAACTGAAATTGAACTTCATAAGTGCCATCAACCAAAGGTTTGACCTGACCGACAATCAGGTTATCAACACCTAAAGCCCGCCATGCGGTGTAATTAACTTGTGAACCATGTGAAGGGCGTCCAACGAGGTCATTCGTTGGAATGGGAGCAAAACGTCCGCTACGACGTAAGTCAGAAGCGACAATCGCAGCTATATTTTCGGGTGCGGCAGTGGAAGCCCCTTGTGTTGGGGCCGAACCCAACCATGCGAAAGGCACAACCGCAATCGGTAACGCACCATCAATGCCCTGAGTAATGTCAATGGTAAGCGCAGCAATACTCACTCGCATAGTCGCGAAAATAAATAACAAGGAAAGGACGAAACGACTTAATTTATACATTTTATATTCTTTACATTTAAAGTTATTTTGGTGTGCCAAATTTTAATTCTATCTGCCTAAACCGATCAGATAAACCATATTCTACTGGTGGTAAAGGCAATGGTGACGATCGTTTAACCGCGACATAAACCGATTGATCAAAAGCAGCATTACCACTCCTTTCTATATACTGTACATTAATAACCTCGCCACTGGGTATTAAACTGACTCTTACCACACAAACCATCCCAATTTTAGTACTCGCGGGTTTAATCCAGCGTTGTTCAATACGGCTTTTAATAATAGCTAGCTGTCTTGAAATAATGGTTTCATTTCTTGCCTTACGCTCTGCGGCCAAACGTTGTTGCTCTAAGTCCAACTCTTTTTTTAGCTGTTCTTCTCGTTGCAGTCGTTCTTTTTCCTGCTCAATACGTTTGTTTTCAGCTTCTAATTGCCTTTTATTTTCTTCTTCAATTTGCTTCTTTTTTAACGCTTGTTCTTTTTCCAGTTTTTTCTTTGCTTGGAGTTTGGCAAGTTTTTTCTTTTTAAGTTCCGCCTTGTATTTTAATTCTTTCAGCCGTTGTTTTTCTTTCTTTACTTTTAATTGTTTCTGACGTTTGCGTTTTTCCTGTTCTTTTTTTAACTTCCGTAATTCTTTTTTACGTGTAATCGAGTCATCTTTTAGTACCGCCTTTATCACCTTAACATTGGAACTTAAAACAGAAGGTGCATCAATAAAATGAAAGCTGATCCCCATCGCCACTAAAAAAACAACATGAACAATAACAGCCCATACTACGGCTTTAGGATGACTCTTGATTAAACTCCACATAATTTAAACACAGCTTATCTATGCCGATTTTTCCGAGGCCGGGTTCGCTTGGGGGTTTTAGTGATTAAACCCACATCATCAACACCGGCTTGTTGCAAAAGAGCCATCACATTCACAACATCACCGTATTTTGCCCGACGGTCACCGCGCACCAATACCGACATGGTATTTTTCCGCTGTCGTTTAACCGCAGCAACTCGAGACACCAGAGTTGTTGCATCCACTGGTTTTTTTGGGTGATCGCCAATATTTAAATAGTATAAACCCTTGCGATTCACCGTAATGATAACAGGTTCATGTTGCTGTTTTGTAATTGCTTTTGCCGCCGCTTGCGGCAAAGAAACCTTTACCCCTTCCGAGAGCAACGGTGCGGTGATCATAAATATAATCAGTAACACCAACATGACATCAATATATGGCACCACATTAATTGCCGACATCGGCAGTTTTTTAGGTCGTCTTGGCATTAATGCTTGCATCTTGTTTCACCCATCTTGTTCTTAACCTAATAATTATGCATATTTGTCATCAATCGTATGGATTGTTAATGTGTTTGACGTTGCAAAATAGTGGCAAATTCATCAACAAACGTGTCGTAATGCCCAGTTAATCGTTCAACATCACTGATATAACGGTTATATGCAATCACCGCAGGAATCGCAGCAAATAAGCCCATTGCGGTTGCAATTAAGGCTTCGGCAATGCCGGGTGCAACCGATGCAATACTGGCAGACTGCACATTGCCGAGTGCTAAAAATGAATTCATAATTCCCCACACCGTTCCAAACAGCCCCACATAAGGACTGGTCGAACCGACAGTAGCTAAAAAGGATAAATGGTTCTCCAGTTTTTCAAGTTCACGATTCGTTGCAACCCGCATTGCTCGGTGCGCACCACTCACAATATCCATCGTATCAAAACTTTTACGGTTCCTAAGTTGCGCAAACTCACGAAAACCCGCTTCAAAAATAGATTCAGCACCCGTTAAACGATCCCGCCTAGAGGACACACTTTTATAGAGTTCACTTAATTCAATACCCGACCAAAAACGATCTTCAAAACGTTTGGCATCTTTTTTTGCTCGTTTAATAACCGCCCACTTTATAAAAATAACAATCCATGACAACATGGACGCTATTAATAACAACAACATCACCATTTGCACAATAAAGCTGGCATCGATCACTAAACGTAGTATCGAAATATCTGTTGACACAACTTACTCCCCTGTTAATTTCTTTAAAATTTCTATCGGCATGGGTACCGGTTTAAATATATTTGCATCTAAACAGGCTATTTTAATGTTAGCTTTTACCAATATTTGACTAGTACGCATAACCGTTTGCTCAAAGGTAATGCTCGCTTTACCTTTTTTATTGACCGTTGTTATGACAAGCAGTTCATCATTAAATTTCGCTGGCAATAAATAGTCTATTTGTACCTGACGCACAGCAAAAATAATACCGAATCGTTCACGTAAATCGTCTTGCTGTATCAAAAAGCTGCGCAGCCATTCGGTACGTGCACGTTCCATAAATTTTAAATAATTTGCATAATAGACCACACCACCTGAATCAGTGTCTTCATAATATATTCGAATGGGCCAATTAAATGTTTTCACAATGTACGCCAGTTTTTCCTACCACAACAATAATACTTAAATATTGAAACATCGTGTTTGTTGTGCTTAATATTGTTTATTCCTTATATTTCTAAATCTTGCTGTTCAGCCTGCTTATTCGGTGGTGTTAAACCAAAATGCCGGTAAGCCTGCTGAGTTGCGGTTCGCCCGCGTGGTGTGCGCATCAGAAAGCCTTGCTGAATTAAAAAGGGCTCAAGCACATCTTCAATCGTACCCCGCTCTTCACCAATGGCAGCGGCTAAACTTTCGACACCGACTGGACCACCGTCAAATTTTTGCATAATGGAGAGTAATAATTTTCTGTCCATCATATCAAAACCTTCAACATCGACATCCAACATATTCAATGCGCGTTCGGCAACATCGCCTGAAATTTCACCGTTGGCTTTTACTTCTGCATAATCTCGAACACGACGTAATAATCGGTTGGTTATTCGGGGTGTACCGCGTGAACGTTTTGCAATTTCGATGGCACCGGCATCATCTAGCTTTACGCCTAAAATATTAGCAGAACGTTTTACAATTTGAACCAGATCATTCTGATGATAAAATTCTAATCGTTGCACAATACCAAAACGATCTCGAAGTGGTGAGGTTAACGAACCCGCACGCGTGGTCGCTCCCACCAAAGTAAACGGTGGCAAATCCAGTTTAATGGAACGCGCAGCCGGGCCTTCACCAATCATAATATCCAGTTGATAATCTTCCATTGCCGGATACAGTATTTCTTCCACAATGGGGCTTAACCGATGTATTTCATCAATAAAAATAACATCGTGTGGTTCCAGATTAGTTAATAATGCGGCCAAGTCACCCGGACGTTCTAATACCGGCCCCGAGGTGTGTTTTAAATTTACCTTTAGCTCATTGGCAATAATATTTGAAAGCGTGGTTTTACCTAAGCCGGGCGGGCCAAAAATTAAAACATGATCCAATGCTTCCTGACGTTTTCGTGCAGCATGAATAAATATTTCCATTTGTTCGCATACTTTAGCCTGACCAACATAATCTTTTAGATTTTTTGGCCGAATAGCATGGTCAAGCGAATCTTCTTTTGTTTGTTGAGTTCCAGCGATTAAACGATCGTTATCTATCATGCTATTCCTTAAATTATACCGTTGCTTTATTCTTTAAGGCAGCACGAATAAGGTCACCACTGGAAATACAATCATCTATAGAATCTGTTAATGCTTGTTGCACCATTACGCTGGCTTCTTGTGGTTTATAACCCAGGGCAATTAAAGCACTGGCTGCTTCTGCGGTTTCATCCTGCCGTGTAACGGATTGCTGAGTATCATTCTGTGTTGGTAGGCTTGCAGGCACCCAGTCTTTTAATTTATCACGGACTTCAATGATGAGTCTTTCGGCAGTTTTTTTACCAATCCCAGGAAGTTGCACCAGTGCTTTGGTATCATTTTCATTCACACAGCGTGCAAATTCCTGTGCACTGATGCTAGATAAAATCGATAAGGCCAATTTAGCGCCCACTCCATTCACTTTTATTAGGGTTCGAAATAAACGTCTTTCTTCATCCAAAATAAAACCACATAGAAATTGAGCATCCTCACGTACAATCATATGGGTAAACAACGTCATGATTTCCTGTGACTCGGGCAAACTATAAAAGGTATTCATTGGCACTTCAACTTCATAGCCAACCCCTTGCACATCAATGACGAGCATCGGTGGATTTTTTTCTATTATTTTTCCTGTGAGTCGACCTATCATATTTTATCTTTATGCCTGTTTTAAATTCTGAATTCTAAAGTCGGGTTCGGCGCTTGCGAGCGGAACGTTTAAATACGTTCATGGCTTTTAGATCAATTTTATTTTTACTCGATACTAATGTTTGGTTACTGACGGCCTGTTCAAAATTTTGCAGACTAACGCGTAAATGAGCGCGACACAGTGCAATCGCTAAAGCATCGGCTGCATCTTCTTGCGGGAATTTATCTAAACCTAATAACACCCGCACCATATGCTGCATTTGTACTTTAGTGGCATTACCTTTACCCACAATAGCCTGTTTAATTTCACGCGGCGTATATTCATGAACTGGAATGTCCTGATTAGCGACCACACAAATTGCGGTTCCTCGCGCCTGTCCTAATTTCAGAGCTGAGTCAGGATTGCGGTGCATAAACACTTTTTCAATCGCCATTTCAGTGGGTTGGTATTCGGCAATTATCTCGGACAAGCCTCTGAAGATAGACTTCAATCGAATTGGCAAAGCCTCGTCCGGTGTGCGAATACAACCACTGTTGACCCAGCAAGTTTTATTTTTTGTAACGTCAATAATGCCATAGCCCGTGATACGTGAACCAGGGTCGATACCCAAAATTCGCGTGGTTGAGCTAAATTGTTGTTGCTTTGTCAGGTTTGCAGTCGTTGGCTTGCTCCCTAATATCTCTTTATTTATTCAGATAGTGCCTGCATGACTTCTTCAGTAAAATCGGCATTAGTATACACATTTTGTACATCGTCTAAATCTTCTAATACATCAATCAAACGCATGACTTTTTCTGCATCATCCACCTGTAAATCAACACTAGTGGAAGCAATCATCGTCACTTCGGCATGCTCCGGTTCTAACGATGCTGCAATCATGGCATCTTTAACATTCAAAAAATCTTCCCATGATGTTGTGACATCAATACTGCCATCATCATTGGTTACCACATCTTCTGCACCTGCCTCTAAAGCCGCATCCATAATTTGTTCTTCATTACTACCCGCAGGATAACTTAAAATACCTTGTTTGCTAAACAGATAAGCCACTGAACCATCAGTGCCAAGGTTACCCCCTGATTTTGAGAACGCATGACGCACTTCAGAGACGGTGCGATTAATGTTGTCAGTTAAACATTCCACTAATACGGCGACACCACTGGGGCCATAACCTTCATAACGGACTTCATCGTAATTTTCATTATTATCGGCACCGGCTCCACGTTTAACGGCACGCTCAATCGTATCACGCGTCATATTGCCACTAAGACCTTTATCGATAGCGGCTCGTAGGCGCGGATTAGCATCAGGATCGTCGCCACCCATTTTTGCAGCAACCACAATTTCACGAATTAATTTAGTGAATAATTTACCACGTTTTGAATCTTGTGCTTTTTTGCGATGCTGTATATTAGCCCACTTACTATGACCTGCCATGCTGACTCCCGTTTAGTGCTATGAATACCAAGTATGGGGAGATTTTATCATCACTCATGCCTTTACGCAGGCTAAAACAGAGGAATTTTTTAGATAAATAAGCTTACAATATCGAATAATGGCTGTAAGTTATAAGAAATAAGAGCATCCAGTCTTAAAAAAGTCTTTGAAGATTACACTACAGTAATAAAATATTTTATTCGTCTTCATCCGGAAGGTAAATGGCGGTTCGTTCTAGCGTGGGGTTTTGCCCCGAATCAAAGGTAAATTCATGATTTCCAATTTTTACAATATCACCCTGCTTCAGTAAATGCCGCTCAACACGGTCGTCATTAACGAACGTTCCATTGGTAGACTCCATATCTTGTGCATAAAAGTCTTGGACATCATCAAGATAGGGATTATTTTCCGCAACAATAACCACATGTAAACCACTGACGGCAAAGTCATCAAGGTATATGTCATTGTCATCATTACGGCCAATCGTGGTTGCCGCTTTTTCTAATAAATAGGAACGCAGGTTAATACCATCATGTTTCAGAATTAATTTTGCCACCGTTGAACCCGATCCAGATTATAAAATAAATATTAAGGCTGTTCCTGAAACTCAAGCTGAGTACCAGATACTTCTATTCGATCCCCACTGGACAGTAACTCGCTCTTTACGCCAATCGCCGTGTTATTCAACAATGGCGGTTTGGCATTGATTGTGCCACTCATGGGCATTAAATAAAATTTACTGCCTCTTTTTGCAATAACGGCCACCTGCCCGCCCGGTGAGCCAAGGGTTGTGTAGGGTTTGCTTAACGAAATAACTTCACCTGTTTTAGGCCCAGAAACAATGGATACTTGATATTTTTTAGGTGGTTCAATGACTTCTTTCTTACTTTTTTGGGGTGAAATCATCACCGTGCGTTCAAATTCATTTACGTTTTCATCAATGAATTTAAATTCATGTCGACCTATTTTGATCAAGTCACCATTGGTGAGTTGCCGTTTGGTCACTGGTTTACCGTTCAAGTTCGTACCATTAGTACTGTTTAAATCTTCCACATAAGCATTTTGTAGCATTAATATTGCAGCATGTTCGCCACTGATAGTAGGGTCATCAATATGAATGTCATTACTTGGTTTGCGACCAATGGTGAGACGTTCTTTATCAAGCGCAAATTCTTTTATTACTGCACCATCATGGGTTAATACTAATTTAGACATACCTTTATCCTGTTAAAAGAAATAAGCTTTACGCAATCGAACCTTCATAGCCGTTGTCGTCCGAAAAAGCGGTTCGCATTGTGATTAAAATAACCGATATATTATCTTTACCACCTTTCGCATTAGCAGCCTCCACCAGTTTTTTAGCTGCATCGATTAAATTACTATGTTCACTAAGGATAGCTGATATTTCATCATCTATCACAAGATCTGACAAACCATCTGAACATAATAAAAACACGTCACCTAGTTGGATTTCATGTTCAATTAAGTCAACTTCAACTTCTTCGCTAATGCCTAATGCTCGGGTAATTAAATTCCGGCTAACAGCTGAATACGCTTCGTCTTCTGTTAAGTAACCATTATCTACCATTTCTTGTACCAGAGAATGGTCGGTTGTAAGCTGGGTGAGCGTTGAACCATTGTGTACATATAAACGTGAATCACCTACATTTGCAATAAGTGCTTTACCATTATGGATTAGGCTCATTACCAGTGTGGTGCCCATTCCCGCATATTCTGTATTTTCAAGTGCCTGTTCAAAAATTTCAGTATTAGCATAAGTTATTGCTTCATATAACGCATCGTTATAGTCGACAATTTCTGAATCAATAATTTCAGGCGTTAGCACATCATATAAAGCATGTTTGATACTTTCGATTGCCAGAGTGCTAGCAACTTCGCCCGCGTTATGCCCACCCATTCCATCAGCAACAATAAACATACCACGTTCGATATCGCAATCGATAGTGTCCTCATTATGGTCTCTAATCTGACCAACATCAGTTAGACCAAAAGCATCGAGTTTACTCGAATTTTTATTGTCGTTATCACTCATGCTTGTTTGCTACCTCGTTTTTTTCCAATACGTTCCTGACAGCGCCGTAAGGCACTGGCCATGCGTTCACCCGACTGAAAACGCTTTTCCAGATCTTTATGTAAGGCTTTATTCATAATAGTACTGGTACAGGCAGGTAAATCTGGACGGAACATGCGAATATCAGGGTGTTTTTCATTTGCAATTTTATACATTAAACTCGCCATCGACTCACCAATAAAGGGAAGTTCACCGGTTAATAGCTGATAAAAAGTAATCCCTAAGGAAAACAAATCTGAACGACCATCTACTTTTTTACCGGCTAATTGCTCTGGTGACATATAAGAGGGGCTACCCAATATCGTACCTGTTTTAGTTTTACTTGCATCCGTCAAACAAGCAACTCCAAAATCTGTAATTTTGACTGTACCTGTTTCTCTATCATAAATAATATTAGCCGGTTTTATATCACGATGGACTACATTTTTACCCATTGCATAATCAAGTCCGTCGGTTACTTTTACGATAACATCAAAAACTTCTTCTGCTGACAATAAATTTTCTGGCTGACAATACTCATTTAACGCTTTACCCTTAATATAGTCCATGGCTATATAAGATAAATCCTGATCTTCACCTACATCATAGATGGTAACAATATTAGGATGATCCAATCGACCCGCTGTTTCCGCTTCACGGAAAAAACGTTGCTTCACGTCTTCCAGTTTATCGCCTTCAAACTCCTGAGATAGCATCATCGTTTTAATCGCAACAGTACGACCAATTTTGGGGTCGTGCCCTAGGTAAACCATGCCCATTGCACCACGGCCAATTTCTTCATCTATGCTATAACGACCAATGGTTGGTTTTTGAATACCCGGGCTGCTTAAGATTAAAGTACCATTCATATTTGCTTTTTTTGCACTGCCGCCAAAAGCCAAGGCATCGGAGGCTTCTTTATTTCGTCCAATGCGCTCCTGAATATCACTGTAATCTTTATCATGGCCTTCTATAAATTTAAAAACCGACGCGGCCTTATTAAGTTGCCGCTTACGTTCATAGTCCAAACCTAGATTATATATGCTGTGTAATACATCGGGGGTCATGACACATTTACGGTATTTTTCATAAGCCTGATCCAGTTGACCTTGTTCATGAAAAGATTTCCCTAATAATAAATGTGCCTCTGAAAGTTCCTGTTTAACACTGGAAAAACTCTGTTCAAAGATATGTTTAAAGCCAATCACAAAATGCCCCACCACCAGAGCAAACGCAGGGATCATTAAAGGTAACCAGGTTGCACTCGCTATCATTGCGATAAAATGTGCATTAATAAAACCAATTAATAAAAGAATACTAACAACCAACCCGGTGGTGATACGTAATCGCGGTAACAGAAACATAAGATATAAGGCAACCAGAATATAGGAAAGCAATTGAATTAACTTTGTATTTCCCAGAAAGTGATATTGCTCACCATTGATTAAACTTGAAACAGTGTGTGCGCTCACTAAGGCAGGTGCCATAGGAATACCCAAGGCGGTTGGAATAATTTTAGTATTCTGTCGGGTAGTAATGCCCACAATAACAATTTTATTGCGTAATGTTTTTGACATAACACGATTGTTATAAACTTCACTGGCTGAAATAATGTTGAAAGCAGAATGGCCATCTTTGCCCTGATAAAAACGTGGGTAGACTCGCAACTGATCATCCGTCGCCACTCGTTCGCCACCCATGATGACACCCTTTTTTAAATCGACCCGAATATCGCGAGTTGATTTATTATTATTTCGGATTGCCAGCATTAACGAAAATGAAGGTAGGTAGTGTTTTCCATATTGTAAAACCAACGGTTCGCTGCGAAAGGTTGAAATGTCGCCCACACCTAATTCAACATGCCCAATGGCACCCACAAAACGGGTGAGTTCTTTAATCGGTGGGTAAATCACATCGGCTAAGGGAACAGGATCATCCACCCATAAAGCATTCCACCATGTCGCTGGTTTGGGAATACCGGTTACGTTTTTTAATTCATAACGTCTTAGGTAATGACTTAGAACTGCGCTTCGAGCAATACTGTCATCCGTAGAAGACTGGTAGGGCAACGCTAATACGACTCGCCCGGCATTTCGGAATGCCATGGTTAAAAGATTATCGGCATCCAAATTACTTTCTGCACGTTTTAACAGGTGACGCGCGCTGCGATTATAAGATGAGCGATCTTGCTCAAACAATATTTTTAATTGCTGAATATATTCTAGACCCGGTGAACTCTGCTTCTTGTCAAACGGCAGAGCAAGACCGATCACCGCAGGGTGTGCTTTTGAAATACGACGTACAATATCGGCCAGAATATCGCGTGGCCATGGCCATGCACCAAGTTCGCCGAGCGAGGTATCGTCAATGGCGACCACCACAACTTTCGGGCTGGCAAGCCGTGGAGAAGAAAACTTAACACCTAAATCATAAGCGGCATTGTCAAACTGGCGTAAAAAATTACTACCTGAAAAAAGGTAAATAACTAAAACGACAAGCAGACCAATAAACTTATCTGATTTTAAAAAAGCAGATCGCACTGTCATTCCCTTGTGTTCAGTTAAACCTTGCTAAACACTTATCCCGAAGCATTCGAACACAATCTTTGTTGAGGTTTTTTATCATAGTAACGCAACTCATATCATACCTTTAATAAATTGTTATTTTAATATCGGCACTTTGGCCAGAAACATGAACTTATGAGCATACATGATTATAAAAAAAACAGCTATCTGCTTGTTTAATAGGCATATTAAACCGAATTGGATAAAATATGACCATTTTATCCAATTTGAGCTTAATTTTGGTTTTTAGCTGTCCGTATCGACTTTGGCAGGTTGGCGTAGTTTGATATGCAAATCACGTAATTGGTTAGCACTCACTGGCGATGGAGCCTGTGTTAACAGGCAACTGGCTGATTGTGTTTTAGGGAAAGCCATCACGTCACGAATGGAATGGGCTCCTGTCATCAGCATAATCAGGCGATCCAGACCAAAAGCAATGCCACCGTGTGGTGGACAGCCAAATTTAAGTGCATCGAGCAAGAAACCAAACTTGTCTTCGGCTTCCTCGTCACTGATCCCCAACAGCTTAAACACCGATTTTTGAACGTCTGGACGGTGAATACGGATAGAACCACCGCCTAATTCAGTACCATTTAAGACCATATCGTAGGCACGGGACAATGTGGTACCCGGATTATTCTCTAAATCCGCTATATCGCCTATTTGTGGCGCGGTAAATGGGTGATGCAGTGCTGTCCAACGTTTATTGGCCTCATCTTCTTCGAACATGGGGAAATCAACGACCCACATCGGCTGCCATTCGTCGGCTATCAGGCCGCGATCTTCGGCTAATTTAACCCGTAATGCGCCTAATGCTTCATTAACAACCGTGGCTTTATCCGCACCGAAGAAAATCAGGTCACCTGTTTCGGCTCCCGTACGTTCTAAAATAGCCACCACCACCTCATCGGGCAGGAATTTTAAAATAGGTGACTGGCAGCCTTCTTTGCCCAGTGATATATCATTCACCTTAATATAAGCCAAGCCTTTAGCACCGTAGATACCAACAAAATCGGTGTAATTATCAATTTCTTTGCGGCTTAGCTCGCAACCTTTCGGTAAACATAGCGCGGCAACCCGGCCTTTTGGATCTTTTGCGGGACCACTGAATACTTTGAAGTCGACTGCTGCCATCACGTCTTTTAAATCCACCAATTCAAGCGCAATACGCAAATCCGGTTTATCGGAACCATATCGCAACATGGCATCAGAGTAAGTCATCCGTGGGAAGGGATCCGGTAATTCAACTCCAATCCCTTCTTTAAACACATGGCGCATCATGTTTTCCATCATGCCCATCAAGGTTTCTTCGTCTAAAAATGACGTTTCGATATCTAGCTGGGTAAACTCAGGCTGGCGGTCGGCACGTAAATCTTCATCGCGGAAACAACGTACAATCTGGTAATAACGGTCCATGCCGGACATCATCAGTAATTGCTTAAAAATTTGTGGCGACTGTGGCAAAGCAAAAAAACTACCCTCGTGAGTTCGACTGGGCACCAAATAATCCCGCGCGCCTTCGGGGGTGGCCTTGGTGAGCATGGGGGTTTCAATGTCTAAAAAACCATCCTCTTCTAAATAACGGCGAAATAAATTGGAAATCTTTGAGCGCAGTTGCAGACGTTTTAGCATTTGCGGGCGCCTTAAATCCACATAGCGGTATTTAAGGCGATGTTCTTCAGATACGTCATCATCATCAATTTGGAATGGCGGCGTGTCGGCATGGCTTAAGATTTCTAAATCCAGACCCAGTACTTCAATCTGACCGGTTGCCATATTATTATTCTTAGTACCCTCTGGACGATGGCGTACTTTGCCACGTACGCGAAGTACAAATTCATTACGCACGCTCTCGGCTGTGGCAAAAACATCTTCAATATCAGGGTCATACACAATCTGCAGCAAACCTTCGCGATCCCGTAAGTCAATAAAAATAACCCCACCGTGGTCACGACGACGATGCGCCCAACCACAAACTGTCACTTCCTGATCAATTAAAGATTCGTTAATTTCACCACAATAATGGGTACGCATAAAAATGTTCCTTTAAAAACAAACTGTTATTACAAAAATTTTAATTAACTGCTTTATGTTAATTCTGTCATTCCCGCGGAGGCGGGAATCTAAACATATATTCAAGAGCCTTTTTAAATGTTGCCTAGATTCCCGCCTCCGCGGGAATGACGGAATAGTTAAACCCCACCCAATATTTTAAGCTTTACTCTCACTTTTAGCTTCCGAAGCCGGTTTATCATCAGGCTTAGACGATTCTTTACCCGCTAAATTTTTCTTACTGCCCGTTTTAAAATCAGTTTCATACCAACCGTCCCCTTTCAAACGAAAAGCCGATGCGGATATCAATTTTTTCAATGCCTGTTTTTTACATTCAGGACATTCTTTTAAAGGATCATCCACCATCTTCTGAAAGGCTTCAAAAGTATGCCCACAAGCCTCACACTCATATTCATAAATTGGCATTGAACTTCTCCAAAAACTAAGCGATATTAAACAAGCCGCGCATTATACCTGTTTTTAGGGGGTATAAACTATCCATTTGAGCGTATATTCCAGTGTAATCACGATAAAACCCATATAAAACTATTCTTAAACATATCTTGTGCTCAATGGCTTCCCATATTAAAACTTGCTACTCTGGATGAAACAATGACCATTAAACACAAACAAAATAACGATTAACATCGAGCAGCACTTTTTATGGATAAACACTCAATTCTTATCACCGGCTGCTCTAGCGGCATCGGTTTATGCACAGCACAAAGACTCAAGCAAGATGGCTATCGGGTATTTGCGACTGCCCGAAAACCTGACGACGTTGAAAAACTCAAACAACAAGGGTTTGAAAGCTTTTTGCTGGATTATGCCAATTCGGAAAGCATTAAAACAACGCTACAGCATGTTTTATCCGCTACCGGAGGCACTCTTTACGCTTTATTCAATAATGGGGCCTATGGCCAACCCGGTGCGGTAGAGGACTTAAGTCGTGATGTATTACGTCAACAGTTTGAAAATAACTTTTTTGGTTGGCACGAACTGACTAATCTGGTTATCCCTGTCATGCGCCTACAAGGGTATGGGCGCATTATTCAAAATAGCTCCATTTTAGGTCTTGTCGCTATGCCCCTACGTGGTGCTTATAATGCCAGTAAATATGCAATTGAAGGCTTAAATGACACCTTAAGATTGGAATTGCACGGCTCTAATATTTTCGTATCCATGATAGAACCGGGCCCCATTAGCAGCCATTTTCGTGCCAATGGACTCATCTATTTTAAAAAGAACATTGACAGTGAACACAGCCATTTTAAAGATAAATATAAAGGCTTGGTAGAAAAACTTGAAACCGAAGGCGCCGTTGTACCGTTTACCTTACCGGCAGAGGCCATTTATAAAAAAGTGCTGAAGATACTCGCAAGTAAACGCCCAAAAGCACATTATTATGTGACATTCCCGACTTATTTGTTTGGATATTTAAAACGATTACTTTCTACAACGTGGTTAGATTTACTTCTTAGAAAAGTTTAATAATAACAGACCTAAAAAAACCGCCACTGGTTACAGTGGCGGTTTTTCATAATGTATTTCTATACTATAACAATACTACTCCCACTGAAGATTTCTTGTTTTAACAGTCAATGGAGTTGCCGCAGGGCCATAAGCAGGCATACAAACGCCAATACCAAGACCAGGACCAGCTGTTCCTGCCCATACAATACCAACTTGACCCGCTGTAGTCTGAGCCGCACTTAAAGTACATGTTGATGCGGTATTGGCAGTAACCGTGGTAGCAACAGCATATGCTCCAGCAACCGCTGCACTGAGAAGATCTGGGGCAAAGTTTGTAATAACTGTTTGACCATCATGGATACCATTCAAAAAGCTAACAACTAAAGCAGCAGTAGTTGCCCGTGTAGTTAGAACATTTCTATTTAGGCGAAAGAAGTCACCATTAACTTGCCCTAAGTTAATCGCGGTAGAATCCTTTTTAATTTCATTTGAAATTTCACGGTATGCATTCTCATAGTTTGCAATTACCTTATCTTTTTTCGCATTTTCGATATAACCATTATAGGCTGGAATCGCGATGGCCGCTAAAATACCGATAATCGCGACCACGATCATCAGTTCGATTAATGTAAAACCTGATTGTATTTTTTTCATTTAAAACGCTCCTAATTTGGGTTTAGACAAAATTTTCTTACTTCCTGCAATGCCATCATTCCCTTACCTATATTGCCTAAACCTTAATTTGCTATGACAACATACACGGCTAAAATTTGACTTACATATCTAACAGAGCAGCAACCATGCCAAGTCAGTGGCATCACATCATATAAATTTAAATTTAAATATATTTCAATTAGTTAAAGATAAAAGACGGCTGAGATATCCACTACTACTGATAAAGAACAAAAACGAAGGGGCAGTTTTAAGTATAAATCATGGTCAGAATGTGACCAAAATTGTCAGTCTAATCTTACAAAATTTAGCTTCGTAAACCGATCCCTTTCTTTAACAGATAAAGACAAAACACGTACAAACTAATTAAAAACAAAATAATAACAATAAACGCAGTGGTTATTTTTATGTCAGATACTCCCAACATGCCATACCGCATGGCATTAATCATATAAAGAATTGGATTAAACAGTGCAATGTTTTGCCAAAAACTACTGAGCATATTCATAGAAAAGAAAACCCCACCCAAGTAGGTGAGAGGCGTTAAAACGAAGGTAGGGATAATAGAAATATCATCAAAACTATTCGCATAAATAGCATTCACAAATCCCGCAAGCGAAAAAAGAATCGCGGTGAGAATGACAACTACCCCCGTCACCAGAATATGCTCAAAATGAATATGAGTAAAAAACATGGCGACGAGTGTAACAACACTACCGACAACAATGCCTCGTGTAACGCCTCCCACAACAAAGCCGGCAAGTAAGACGGTGTTCGGCATTGGTGAAACTAGCATTTCTTCTACATGATGCTGAAATTTATGGCTATAAAAAGAAGAGACCACATTACCGTAGGCATTGGTAATCACTGACATTAAAATAATACCGGGTACAATATATTCAATATAACTATGGCCATCAATTTCTTTTAGCTGTGAACCGATCAGCTCACCAAAAATTAAAAAATATAAGCTGGTGGTGATAACAGCAGGCACAATAGTTTGCAGCCAAATGCGAGCAAACCGTAATATTTCTTTAACAACAATCGTTTTAAAGGCAACAAACTGCTCACTCAGCGTCATTTTTATCCCTTGCAACAACATTTTCGCCCGTTAAACACAAAAATAATTCTTCTAAACGATTAGATTTATTTCGCATACTGATAACCTGTAAATTAAGACGTGTTAATTCTGCAAAAATGTTATTAATACTTTGTCCTTTATTGACCTCCACAGCCACAGTCAATGGATCTAGCATAGCTATATTATAGTCAGCAACTTCAGGGGCTGTTTGGATGCTCTCTTTTAAATCAAGAATGTATGTTTCAATTTGTAGTTGCGACAACAACGATTTCATTGAAGTATTTTCTATTATTTCGCCTTTATTAATAATTGCAATATTACGACACAGGGCTTCCGCTTCTTCCAGATAATGTGTGGTTAGGATGATGGTCGTACCCTGTTTATTTATTTCTTCTAAAAAAACCCACATCGAACGCCGTGTTTCAATATCAACACCGGCCGTTGGCTCATCGAGAATCAATAATTGTGGTTCATGGACTAATGCACGAGCAATCATTAAGCGTCGCTTCATTCCACCGGAAAGTTCACGCGCCATGGCATAACGCTTTTCCCATAAACCTAACTGTTTTAATAATGCTTCTGCCCGGGTGGAGGATTTTTTACGTGATATACCATAATAACCCGCTTGATTAACAATAATCTCGTTAACCGGTTCAAACATATTAAAGTTAAATTCCTGTGGAACCAAGCCAATATAGCTTTTGGCTTGATCTTTTTTCTTGTCCAGATCATAGCCATAAATCTCAAGGCTGCCCGATGTTTTGTTGATTAAAGAAGAAATAATGCCAATAGCTGTTGATTTACCTGCACCATTGGGGCCCAGTAATGCAAAAAAATCGCCTTTTTCAATCTCAAGACTAATACCTTTTAATGCTCTAACATTAGAGTTGTAGGTTTTAGTTAAATCTTTAATTGAAATTGCTTTTAAAAGATCAGACATTATTTATAAACCATATCTTAATCTACCCAATGACGTGCATTCTGAAACAAACGCATCCATGGGCTTTCATCACTCTTACTCTCCGTTTCGGGGTAGTAGGAAAATTGTGCTTTTCTAAAGGTACGCTCAGGATGTGGCATCATAATGGTAAAGCGACCATCGTTATTGCTTAGGCCCGTAATACCTTGTGGTGAACCGTTTGGATTATACGGGTAGATTTCTGTTGCTTGCCCATTATTATCGGTATAACACAGTGCAATATTCTGTTTCATATTTTCTGTTGACGAAAATACCGCTTGCCCTTCTCCGTGGGCCACAACAATGGGTAAGCGCGATCCTTCCATATTTTTAAATAATATGGAGTTGCTTTTTTCTACTTTAACCATGGCAAGTCGCGCTTCGAATTGCTCTGATACATTTCGGACAAAGTGTGGCCAGTGGCTCGCACCGGGGATTAAGCCTTTTAAATGCGATAACATCTGACAACCATTACAAATACCTAAACCAAAAGTATCGTTACGATTGAAGAATTTTTCGAAACTATCACGCGCCTGCGGATTATATAAAATAGATTTAGCCCAACCGCCACCGGCACCAAGTACATCGCCATACGAAAAACCACCACAGGCAACCAGACCTTTAAATTCATCCAGATTGATCTTGCCACTGATAATATCGGTCATATGGACGTCGATACTGGCAAAACCTGCTTTATCGAAGGCGGCGGCCATTTCAACCTGACCATTCACACCTTGCTCACGTAAAATAGCCATTTTTGGTTTAGTGTTTAAATTTAAGAAGGGTGCTGCGATATTTTTGTCTACATCAAAGCTTAACTCAACATGTAAACCCGCATCATTTTTATTTAATACGTTATCAAACTCTTGTTGTGCGCAATCGGGATTATCGCGCAAGGTTTGTACATGATAACTGGTCTCACTCCATGCGCGTTGCAAGTCGATACGTGATTCATTGATGAATGTCGTGTCGGCATATTTAATTGTAATCGTATCGGTGTCATTAATTTGTGCTATTTCATGCACAATGGCATTGGCCTGACTCAGAACAGCCATCACCTTTTCCACATCGGTATGTTGCACCTGAATCACTGCTCCGAGTTCTTCGTTAAACAGGCTGTTAATTGTGCTATTACCTAATGCGGTAATATCAATATCTAAACCTACATGCGCAGCAAAAGCCATTTCAGTTAAGGTAACAAACAAACCACCATCGGAACGATCATGGTATGCCAATAAGCACCCTTGTGCATTTAAGGCTTGAATAGCATTGAAGGCAGTTTTAAAGTCCTCGGCATTATCTAAATCAGGTGCCGTATCTCCAATTTGATTATAAACTTGTGCAAGAGCTGAACCACCCATACGTTGTTGACCTTGCGCAAGGTCGACAAACAAGATACGCGTATCGCCTGCGTCTGTTTTAAGTTGTGGTGTTAAGGTATTACGAATATCTTTTACCGGTGCAAAGGCGGTAATGATTAACGACAGGGGTGCCGTCACCGATTTATTTTTATCACCCTCGTCCCAAACTGATTTCATCGACATCGAGTCTTTACCCACTGGCACACAAATATCGAGCGCAGGACAAAGTTCCATGCCCACCGCTTGTACGGCTTCATATAAACCGGCATCTTCACCCGGATGTCCGGCCGGTGCCATCCAGTTTGCGGATAACACCACACGTTTTAACTCGGTGATCTGGCTTGCCGCTAAATTTGTTAAGGCTTCGCCAATTGCCATGCGCGCAGAAGCAGCATGGTTTATTAACGCAAGTGGCGCACGTTCTCCTATGGCCATAGCTTCGCCGGTAAAGGTATCAAAACTCGACGCGGTAACCGCTACATCGGCAACTGGGACTTGCCATGGGCCAACCATTTGGTCACGATGAATTAAACCGGTCACACTGCGGTCGCCAATGGTAATTAAAAAGTTTTTACTGGCAACGGTGGGTAAACGTAAGCAACGGTAAGCGGCTTCTTTAATATCAATATTGCGACTATCAAATTGCTTTTGTTTAACCGCTACACTTTTTACATCGCGTAGCATTTTAGGCGGCTTACCCAGTAATACATCCAGCGGCATATCAATGGGGTGATTATTAAAATGTGTATCGTGTAATTTTAATTGCTGTGCCTCGGTCGCCTCACCCACGATAGCGTAAGGGCAACGCTCGCGTTTGCAGATGGCTTCAAAGTCATCCAAAGCACTTGCATCAATCGCCAACACATAACGTTCCTGTGATTCATTACACCAGATCTCATGCGGCGCCATACCTAGCTCGTCATTGGGCACATTGCGTAATTCAAAATTGGCACCTCGACCACTGTCATTCACTAACTCCGGTAAAGCGTTGGATAAGCCACCCGCGCCTACATCATGAATACTGATAATCGGACTATTTTTACCCTGCTGCCAACAACGGTCAATCACTTCCTGTACACGACGTTCCATTTCGGGGTTGCCCCGTTGCACAGAGGCAAAGTCTAAATCTTCATGGCTTTGACCACTGGTCATCGACGATGCTGCTCCACCACCTAAACCAATCAACATCGCTGGTCCACCCAGTACAACTATTTTTGCACCCGCTGGAATAATCCCTTTTTCGACATGCTCAGGCTTAATATTACCCACCCCACCAGCGAGCATAATTGGCTTATGATAGCCACGTACTTCAGTACCATTACTAGCATTAATACTCTGCTCATAAGTACGGAAGTAACCTAAAATATTCGGTCGACCAAATTCGTTATTAAACGCGGCCGCACCAATGGGTGCTTCAATCATAATCTCTAGCGCAGACACAATCCGGTCCGGCTTGCCATATTCGACTTCCCATTCCTGCATTGCCTGTGGCAATTTTAAATTAGACACCGAAAAACCGGCCAAACCGGCTTTGGGTTTGGAACCCGTGCCCGTTGCACCTTCATCTCGTATTTCGCCACCTGAACCCGTCGCCGCACCGGGGAAAGGGGCTATCGCGGTAGGATGATTATGGGTTTCAACTTTCATCAGAATATGAATAGGTTCCTGATGATAAGTATATTCACCTGCCGTTTGTGGAAAAAATCGTCCACCCGTAAAACCTTCGACCACCGCCGAGTTATCACTGTAAGCCGACAACACCCCATCGTGATTATGTTGATAGGTATGGCGGATCATACCAAACAGGGAAATATCTTTGGCTTTGCCATCGATAATCCAGTCGGCATTAAAAATTTTGTGCCGACAATGTTCCGAGTTGGCCTGTGCAAACATCATCAATTCGACATCGGTGGGGTTGCGCTTGAGGCGGGTAAAATTTTCTACCAGATAATCAATTTCGTCTTCGGCCAGTGCCAAGCCCATTTGTGTATTGGCCTGTTCAAGGGCCTGCTTGCCTTGCGACAAAATATCCACGCTTTTAAACTCGGCCGGTTCGGCATGGTGAAACAAAGCCGCAGCCTGCTCCGTATCCAGTAATACAGACTCCACCATACGGTCGTGCAAGCTGCCCGACAGTTGATTCAATATAGCAGTGCTTAATTCTGTGTTTGATTGCAGGTAATAAGCCGTGCCTCGCTCAATGCGCCTAATCTTTTGTAAACCACAATTATGCGCAATATCGGTAGCCTTGGTTGACCACGGTGAAATCGTCCCGGGACGCGGTACGACTAAAATCAAGCTGCCGGTTTGTGGTGTGGCTTTAAATTGACGGTCTTCATTTAAAAGGTGGTTGAGCGTTGCTAGGTCGGCATCACTCAGGCTCGATTCTGAGTCGATAAAATAAATATACTCGGTTACCAATGCCGTTACCGAGGGCTCGGCAGCCTGCAAATTGTGTAATTGTTTTTGTAAGCGAAAACTGGAAAGTGCTGGAACACCGTGCAACTGCAACATGGATAAATTCTCGAAAAATGAAGGCGAATAGATAGTGTCTATAATACTCTAATGCGAGTATGGCTGCCAGATGGGAGGAACATGCTTATTAAGCAATCCGACCTTACCCCTTACAGTACTTTAATATTACTTTCTATCCACTTTGCAAACTCAGACTCAGATAACTCACCTGTAGCCACATTTTCTATTGTTTGTGCAGCATCTGCCTCGGCAGCCTGTAGTGCATAACCATTAATTTGAAGACAAATAAAAACAACATAAAACGCGATACGTTTATTTCCATCTGAAAAACAATGGTTCTTTACAAGACCAAAGCCATAGGAAGCCGCAAGCTCAGATAAAGTTACCTCTGCATTATAATATTCAAGTTGCTGTGGTCGACTCAGAGTTGCTTCAAGCTTTTCATCATAAGTTGCAATCGGTTCTAGCCCACCATACTGTGCGATGGCACGTTTATGCAGCTGGCGTACAGCATTCTCAGAAAGCCATTTCATTTCGCCAGTTGTTTAAGGGTATTTTTATAACGGTGATCACATTCATCCGCCGCTTTCATAATGGCTTCAAACTCAGGATCATAGGCTGATAAGGTAAGCCCTTCTTTGTCTTGAGTGAGATATAAAGTGTCACCCTCCTGCACATGTAATGGAGTTAATACCTCCTTAGGCAAGATGACACCTAGTGAACTGCCAATTTTACGTAGTTTTAATGTTGTCATATTACCATTCACTCTATGTTATAACTTTAATTATAACATTATTCCAGGATAAAATCACCTGTAGAATCTGGAATATACAAATTTATAACTTACCAATGCGCCAAGCTATCCATTTCCCGCATCACTTCATTTAAAGACGCTTCCTCGTTATCAATCAGGCAAACCAGATTGGCAACGCTAACAACGGCCACCGTATCACTACGCACTATCCAGCCCCCCGGTGGCGTCCAGCCATTCATTTGGGTAAACATGGATAACTGGTCAGCATTGCCTTGCACAATGCGTTTATAATCATGCGCAAAATGGGCTAAACCGGCAATTTGTTGGTCGTCCATCATGCCGTAGCCTTCAATCAGTTCACCGTCATCGCGGAAATGGCAAATTACCTGTACGCCATCTATTGCAAGCATTCGTTTAATCATCGCCTCACCTTCCCCTACTTAGCTAGCAAGCACCGCATAGGCTGCTTCATAATCAACGCTTTCATTAGGCATGACCACACCAAATTCATCATTAGTGATGGCTGTCCAAGCAAAGCCCACAAGGGTAAAGCCCTTAATCGGGTAAAAACCTTTCATGCCAGTCATGGTTTCCCAACCACGCGCCTGCATACTGGCAATCGATATATTGGCCACACACAAATGACTAAGTAAATCCAGAACAGATTCGGTTAAATCACTGTTTTCTTTGACTTTAAAGTCACTTAGCTCACCTTTTAGAGAAAATTTAAAGGCCGCATCAACGCCTTCTAACTGTATTAATGACTCCAAACTTGGCATTTTGCCATCCCCCTCAACTTACAAATATTGAATTAAAGTTACACAAGCTCTCCGGCCTGTTCACCCACATTTTCTTTTAAAAACTGCATAACCACATTAATTGATGCGTTGTTATTATCTACAAAACAAAAAATATTACCGTAAACGCAGACACTAAATTGTTCACCACGCACCATCCAACCTTGTGCGGGTGCACAACCACATTCGGTATTAAGTGCCTTCATCATATTGGCCTGCATATGGGTAGCAAGTGTTGTTGCGCGGCACATAATGGATGCCATGCGAGCCTGTTCTGCCTCCATTTGGCCTTCGAAATGGTAACGATCACCACGATAAGAATACTCCCCCGCCACTAATACCCCCGGCAAGTTTGCAAGTTCACTGTAAATACTCATAAAAAATTTAAACCTGTTCTAAAAATTAAGTCTGTTTTAAACTAGCTATTCAGATAATGCAACCGTACCCCTTAAGACAAAAACATTTGACAGCGATACAACGAAATATCATGATTCACTAATGAACTCTGAAAAGATCCCAAAAGTAAGCAACGAACCAACCCCAGTCAATCAAACCATTATGGTCGGCCCTACTCGACAATTATTGGCTATATTTTATGATGCGTGGTTACTAGCAGCCGTTTTTATGGTGGCTTCTGCCATTACCCTCCCTTTTACTCATGGTAAGCCAGTCGAACCCGGTAACCCGTTTATGACCACTTATATCTTTTTCATCTGGTATGGGTTTTATGCTTGGTTCTGGACTCACGGCGGGCAAACATTAGGGATGCGTTCATGGAAAATTAAACTGATTACCAACACAGGCGAACCCTTAAGCCTATGGCATGCCTTATTACGATTTATCACTGGCATTCCGGCTTGGACTTTAATTACCATTGGCTGCTACTTACTGATAAGCCAACATCCAGACCTTGAACACCCGGTTATTGATGCATTATCCAAATTACCACCGGGGCTTACATTAGCAATCGGATGTGTTTTATTAATCGCAGATCACTGGAAAAATTCATGGCGTAATCGATTTAGTTCAACACAGGTTATCCTAGCCAAAAAACCGAAGTGATCCCTTACTTATTCGCAATTACATTTTCCGGCGAAACATAAAAAAGGCACCCAGAAAAACCAATAGAGTTGGCAAACTGGCACCGAGTAACGGTGGGAAATCATAAACAATACTCATTTGCCCAAATAAGCGGTTCACAATAAAAAAGATAAGCCCAACTAAAAAACCGATTAAGATCTGTTGACCAACACTGGTCTTTCTTAAGGAACCAAAAACATAGGGTACTGCAAGTAAAACCATTGCCGCAATGGTGAAAGGCATGGTTATTTTTGACCACAGCGCTAACTCATATTGTGCGGTTTCCAACCCGTTTTCTTTCAAGTAACTAATGTAACTTGCGAGTTTCCACATTGACAACTTTTCGGGATTTAAAGTAACAATGTTAACAAGTTCAGGATCAAGTAATGTTTTCCACTGCATCGAATCAATATGTGAAATTTTAATCTTATTCAAACTAATATCTGTTATTTCTATATCATGTAATCGCCATTGGCTACCATCATAATCAGCCATTTTTGCATAGAGGATTTGCTTTAAATCATTTTTCTTCTTAAATTGATACAAATAGATATTAAATAACTTACCTTCATTATTAACACGCTGCACATGAATATAAGTGTCACTATCACGCGCCCAAAGCCCATACTGCAAATTCAGGCTAATATCTTTTGACAAGGCTTTTATTCTTTCTCGTGTTGAATACTGTAATGCCGGTGGTGCAATCACTTCGCCCAAAATAAACGCAATCACCATTAAAAGAACGGTTGTCTTCATAATGGCAGCAACAATACGAAAAATAGAGATACCCGCCGTACGTATTACAATTAACTCACTGTTATTCGCTAAAGAACCTAAACCCAGAATCGTCCCAAGCAAGGTCGCTAAAGGAAAAAATTCATAAATACGATCGGGTAACAGTAACAAGGTTAATTTTATTGACGTAAATAAAGTGTAATTCGCGGTTCCAATAATATCGAACTCACCCGCAATACCGATTAACATAAATAAAGAGCTGATTACAAAAACTACCATTGCAACATTCGTCGCAACGGTTCGACCAATATAGCGTTCTAGAATTTTCATGCCAGACACTTTCATGCCAGACGCTCACGATATTCTCTTTTAAACATATATCTAAAACCGGTTTGTTTAAACAACAAAATTAAAGCAATGGAAACCATAAGAATATGCACCCACCACAAACCCACAATAGGTGGAATGTCCCCTTTGGTGAGCCATGCTCGCGCAACATTCAATAAATTCGTATAAATAATATAAATAAGCAAAGCAATCGCCAACTTGGAATAACGTCCTTGCCGGGGAGAAGTACGACTAAGCGGCACAGCAAATAAAGCTAAAACAACACATAAAATAACCGAGGAAATACGTGATTGTAATTCGGCTATATCACCGTTCTTTTTAGACTGAAATAAAAGACTAGTAGGAGTCGAATAATGTTTATAATTAATCGCCAACACCTCTTTTTCTTTTACTCGAACGCCATATTCTTCAAATTTAATAATGGCAAAATCACTATGGCCCGGTTGGCCTTCATAACGATTTCCATTTTGCAGTACCACAAACTGATCCCCTGTTTCCTTATCAACATACTGTCTGCCACTTACCGAAGAAATAACGGCTGTTGTCCCATCCACATTTTGCTGTACAAAAAGATTTTTAATCACAGTTTTATCGGCATTAGCATCTTGTACATAAAGAACACCGCCATCATTGAGTTCGTTGAACCGCCCCGGCACGACACCTTTAACATCTGACTGAGCCTCGACTTCGGCATATATTTGCTGTGTTCTAACTTCGGCCCATGGAGCAAGCACCAACGTTATGGAACCTTGTACGATGGCTATAAAAAGGGCTAAGCCTAGAATTGCACGTAATACCCGAAATTTACCCATACCGCAGGCTGACAACACCACCATTTCACTGTCCTGATACAATCGGCTAAAGGCGAGCAAAATACCCAGATAAAGTGCCAACGGTAAAACAAAGGCCAGCATCACAATCACTTTGAGCCATAGCATGGATAACACCGTATCAACCGTTAAAACCCCCTCAACAACTTTTGAAAAAAGACTCGCTAACTGCCCACTAATGGCTATCATTAACAATATCAGGGCAACACCTAATAACGTAGTTAGAACTTCTTTTATTAAATAACGGTCTATAATCACAATATTTTATTATTCGATGTTTTAAAAGCAGCGTACTTACCGCGCTTATTGAGATAAGATGCTTTAAAGTAAAGACGAATCAGATTAAATTGGAACTTTAACAATAGATTTAACGATACACCAGTTCAAAACAAAATTATCAATCAAAAGAATCAATATTAGACACTAAGGAGTCATAATGGATATTCGTGTAAAAACCACACAAGCCATGTTACAAAAATCAGCCTGCCTTATCGTGGCCATCCATGAAAAACGACAGCTCAGCCCCTCTGCAAAAATAATTGATTCGTTGTGCGGTAATCGTATTAGTCATTTACTTAAAAAAGGCGATTTTGATGGTAAATTAGGCCATACCCGATTACTTGATAACCCTGAAGGTATTGCAGCCGAGCGCATTATGCTAGTGGGCTGCGGTTCACAAAAAAAATTAAATATAAAAGTTTATCGAAAAATACACGTTTATATTCTTAATGCCATTAAAAAAACCAATATTAAAAATGCAATACTGTACACAGCCGAACTTGAAATTAAAGACACCACCAGCGCAGAAAAAATACGCCATGCCAGTGAAGCATTGCTAGAAGCCAACTACTGTTTTGATGAGTTCAAAAGTAATAGCACAAAAATTATCGCGCTTAAAACTATCACTCTTGATATTGGCAACAAGCGCGAACTACCCAAAGCCCAACAAGCACTCAAAACCGCTAACGCAATCGCCTCGGGCATGGACATTGCTCGCCGTCTCGGCAACCTGCCTGGCAATATTTGCACACCTAGCTACTTAGCCAAGCAAGCCACCAACCAAGCTAAACATTGTAAAAAAACCAAGGTGACTGTTTTAGGCGAAGCCGAAATGAAAAAACTTAAAATGGGATCGCTACTGTCCGTTTCTAAAGGCAGCCGCCAGCCCCCCAAATTAATTGTTATCGAATATAAAGGCGGCAAAGCAAAAGATAAGCCCTATGTACTCGTTGGCAAAGGCGTTACTTTTGATACCGGCGGCATCTCGCTTAAACCCGGAGCAGCCATGGATGAAATGAAATTTGATATGTGCGGTGCAGCCGGTGTTATTGGCACCATGGCAGCGGTTTCAAACTTACAACTCGGCATTAACGTGGTGGCGATCATCCCGAGTGTGGAGAACATGCCCGACGGTGCTGCCAGTCGTCCCGGCGATATTGTCACCAGTATGTCAGGGCAAACCATTGAAATACTCAATACAGACGCAGAAGGCCGCCTTATTTTATGCGATGCACTCACCTATGCAGAAAAATTTAACCCTAAAACTGTCATCGATACCGCCACCTTAACCGGTGCTTGTGTTATTGCTCTCGGCAGTCATTGCAGTGCCGTATTAAGCAACAATGACAAACTTGCACAAGATCTACTCAATGCAGGCACCACTAGCGGTGACCGAACTTGGGAAATGCCACTATGGGACGACTATCAGGATCAACTTAAAAGCAACTTTGCCGATATGGCCAATATTGGTGGCCGTGAGGCAGGCACCATTACCGCCGCCTGCTTCTTGTCTCGCTTTACTAAAAAATACAAATGGGCGCATCTCGATATTGCCGGTGTTGCTTGGCATAGCGGTGCAAGAAAAGGAGCCACCGGCCGTCCGGTTCCCTTACTTACACAGTACTTAATGAACCAAAAGTAGTATCATACTAAATATGACCAGTATCGACTTTTACATTTCAGAGTCAAACGATAGCAGCATACGTGACTTGCTGGCTTGCCGACTGTCTGAAAAGGCATGTCAAAGTAATGCTGCCACTTTTATACACACCCAAACAGAGCAGCACAGCCTGCAACTCGACAAACTGTTATGGAGTTTCAAAGAACACAGTTTTATTCCACACAAACTGTATAACGACAAAGACGGCGAGAAACATGCTCAGCCTGTTTTAATCGGGCATGATATTGAGCCGGAAAAAAATCTCGACTTATTAATTAATCTTGACAATAAAATTCCAGATTTTTATGGCCGATTTAACCGTGTAATTGAAATCGTCAGCAATGACAAAAAACAACGTGACTTGTCGCGCCAACATTATAAATTTTATAAAGATCGCGGTTACATTATTAATACCCATAATATTAAATAAATACTATGTCGACTAAAAAACAAACGCCATTACCCAAAAAAGCATCGGCAAAAACGTTGCCCAAAACATCGCCCAGAATATCCCCCAGCGAAACAATTGAAAAAGATCAAGACGATTTAATGTCAACACTGGAATCCATTCGTGGCCTGCTTGAGCAAAGTGAAGGCAAACTCAACGCAGCACGCGAGAGCATTTCTATCGCCAATGCCAATACACGACACGATACTAGCGCATTACACAGCTTTAGACACAACGACAGCAGTGACGAAATTGTTCCCATTCTAGATGAAATTATTGATTTGGATTATTCTTCTGACAGTTTAGAGAATATTCCTGAACTGGATACTACCTTTACCCCAACCGCTGAAACCCTAAATGTTCAAGAAAGTAGTCTAAAAACAGAGCCACTTGATACCAAGCTATCTGAGAGCCATAACAAAACTGAAGACATTGCAACACTCACCCGAAAAAATCTGCTAATTGATGCTTTAGATAATTTGCAACTCGATCTCGAACAATCATTGCGCGAAACATTAATGAAAACCATGGTAACACTGGAAAAAGACTTAAAAGATCGTATTCATGACAGGATTGAACAAATTAAAACTGAAATTCTAAAATAACTTATTTGTTACATAATTTATTCATTCTCGACTGCACAAAAATTTTATACAGTAACAAGGCAACAACCCAGCAAATAATGGCTGACGACAAATCATGTGATACAAAATGTGCGCCCCGCACCCATTGTCCAAAACTAAAAATACTCCCCACCAGAATCGCAAAACCTAATGCACTGTAAGCATAGCGTTTATTATAATCCCGAAACAAAAAATAAAATAATAATAGCGAAAAACCACCAGACGAGTGACCACCGGGAAAACAACCCCCATGGGTTAAAACACCTGCCCTATCAGCAAACAAATGAAAATAAGGATCTGTACCATTAAAAATAGATAAAGCCCACGGACAATCAATACTGGAATAATGTTTTAATCCCGCCACAATACCCGTAGCAAATAAAATTGTTAAACTGATATAAGCAAAAATAAAAATATATTGACGGAATCGTTTAATCAATAAACTTAAAACAAAACCAACTAACGACAACAGGAATACAATGGCAATAAAATCTCGCCCCCATTTATGAATAAAGGTAACCGACCACCAAGATTCACCAAAATACCATTGTTTTTTTCCAAAATCAAAAAACAAACTCGATATTGTAATATCCAAGTCGGTTACTCTTAAAATAAGAACCACAAGCAAAACAATAAGCAACGGGTAAACCGCATGATTCAACCAAAAACGCATCTGTGTTTAACCTCGGTTATTATTGATACATCGATTGCATATAACACTGTCCCGTCGGTAACCATTTTGGAATACGATAATAACGGTCTAACGCATTCTGAATAACAAGTTTACGATATTCCTTATATTTAAACCCTTGACCTAACGCATAATAAAAGGTCGCTTTTTCTATTTTTAATGGTTTAATTTCAACATTAACAAAAAATTTATGCAAATAATCTAAATCTTTAGTGTATGAAACCAACAGAATATTTTTGCCTTCTAACATTCTAAAATCGGTTAATTTATCATCTTCTCTAGCATGGTAAGAACCATACCCTAAAACAATAACATGCTCACGTGAGGTATAAGATAATAGTGCCGATTCAATATAACTATCGGTTGCAAAAATATAATCGTTTCGATAAGCAGCCAGTTTTTTTAGAATAACTGTATTTTCAAGACCATAAAGCACGTCTTTGTAGGTATTTTCATTTTTCTCGAATAAACCGGGAGCTGATATTACAATAAAGGCCAATACAGCTAAATGTAATAGTGAAAAAACAACCATAAACTTAAGACTGCTAATTAATTGTTTTTTGCTAAATAAAAACCCAACACTAATAAACAAAAACGGGTAAAAACTAAGTAACCAATGTAAACCGATACTTTTAACAAATGAAAGCAATAAAAATAATAATAGCGGAATAATAAACAACCCTAAAAAAATACCAATGGGCTGTTTTAATATTTCTAAATAGTTGGCTCTCGATTCTGGCCGAAACACCTTAAAGCCATACCAAATAATGGGGGGTGTTATCAGGTAAGCTAACAAGCCGAGATAAATACCAATCGTTGCCAATGAAAAATGGGCATCGCTAGTACGATTAACTAAATTAAATAAATAATTATTCCAACAATTATTATAATTCCAGATTAAGTTTAAAATTATAAATGGCGCGACCCCCAAAAGAACAACAGCAATCCCCGCATAAGGTTTTAGTCCACGTTGCCCACGAACAAAAAAGATAACATAAAAGAAATACGCAAGACCTAACAGCCCTGCAAAAAATTTGGAATAAAAGGCAAGCCCCAGAAATACCCCGGCTAGTAAATATTTTGTCAACCTGTCTTCTTTTTGAGCCTGATAAAAATAAATGGCCGAAATAAAAGACCATAATATAAGTGGTGTATCCGTTGTAATCAGTACCGAGAGTAAATTAAGGGGGGTTAGCAAAAATAAAATAGTGGCAATCGCCGCTTTGTCTTCATCAATATTCGCATTTTTCAATACTCGGTAAATAACAATGCCCATAAAACTAAACATTAAAATACCGGGTAAACGCAACCACACGGTAGCATCACCAAATAGTAATAATAAACTTAAAAACCAGCCCACCATCGGAGGGTGATCATAATAACCATAATCCAGATGTTTACCCCAAGTGATAAAATAAGCTTCGTCCCCCGTTAATGGGATCCAGTAAGCCACACCAATACGAATGAGCAGACTGACAACAAGGGTAATAGTGAGCCACTGAGTAGCTTGCAAGTTTGTAACTTTATCGGTTAAAAATTTCATCGGTGAATATTATCATGTTATGGCTCCGCTCTGTAGCAGCATCGCTCTAGGACCAGAGCTGATCTAGTGCAAAACTGGCGAGTCGGGTATAATGAGTCACTTCTTTCACAACCCATTTTAAGCAGTCATAATCATATGGAAAAAACATATACACCCCATGCTATTGAACAACGTTGGTATGAAACATGGGAAAAAGAACAGCATTTTGCCCCCGAAGATCCCCTAAAGTCGGACGCGAAACCGTATTGCATTATGATTCCGCCACCCAATGTCACCGGCAGCTTGCATATGGGGCATGGGTTTAACAATACGGTAATGGATACCTTAACCCGCTACCATCGAATGAAAGGCTATAACACTCTGTGGCAAGTCGGAACCGACCACGCCGGTATCGCCACCCAAATGGTGGTGGAACGCCAACTTAAAACCGAAGGCAAAACCCGCCACGATCTGGGGCGTGATAACTTTATCGAAAAAATATGGGGCTGGAAAGAACAGTCCGGTGGCACCATTACACAGCAACTCCGTCGTATGGGCTCATCCGTCGACTGGAGCCGCGAACGCTTTACCATGGATGCAGGCTTAAACGATGCCGTCAAAGAAGTTTTTGTTAAGCTGTTTGAAGACGATTTAATTTACCGTGGCAAGCGACTGGTTAACTGGGACCCAGTATTGCACACAGCCGTTTCCGATCTCGAAGTTATTTCCGAAGAAGAAAACGGCTATCTTTGGCATATGCGATATCCACTTAGTGATGGCTCGGGGGATTTAGTGGTTGCCACCACTCGCCCAGAAACAATGTTGGGTGACTCAGCCGTTGCCGTTCATCCTGATGATGAACGCTACCAACAATACATTGGCAAAACCATTACCTTGCCATTAGTGGGTCGTGAAATCCCCATTATCGCAGACGATTATGTTGACCCTGAATTTGGTACCGGCTGTGTCAAAATTACCCCTGCCCATGACTTTAACGATTATGAAATGGGCAAACGCCACGATTTACCGCTTTACAATATTTTAACCATTAATGCCGCCATTAATGACCAAGCCCCAGAAAAATACCGTGGCATGGATCGCTATGCTGCACGTAAACAGATTGTTGCCGATATAAAAGAACTCGGTTTGCTCGAAAAAATTGACGACCATAAATTAATGGTGCCTCGCGGTGATCGTTCCGGCTCGGTCGTTGAACCGTTCTTAACCGATCAATGGTACGTAAAAATTGCACCACTGGCCGAACCGGCCATTAAAGCCGTACAAGACGGTGACATTAAATTTGTGCCCGACAACTGGAAAAATACCTACTACGACTGGATGAACAATATTCAAGACTGGTGCATCAGCCGCCAAATCTGGTGGGGACACCGTATTCCCGCCTGGTATGACGAACAAGGCAAAGTTTATGTTGCGCGTGACGAAGCTGAAATACGCACAAAATATAAACTAGATGACTCAATAAAACTGACCCAAGACGAAGATGTACTCGATACTTGGTTCTCATCTGCCCTATGGCCTTTTTCTACCTTAGGCTGGCCAGCAAAAGATGCTGATACCCAAGCCATGCTTGATACCTTTTACCCCACTAATGTTTTAGTTACCGGTTTTGATATTATTTTCTTCTGGGTTGCACGTATGATAATGATGGGCTTAAAGTTTACCGGCAAAGTTCCTTTTAAAGAAATTTATATTCATGGTTTAGTACGCGATAGCCACGGCCAGAAAATGTCGAAGTCAAAAGGCAATGTGTTAGATCCTATCGACCTAATCGATGGCATTGATCTTGAAACTCTCGTAAAAAAACGTTCCACCGGTTTAATGCAACCTGAAATGGCACCCAAAATAGAAAAGCAAACACGTAAAGACTTCCCCGATGGCATTCAGGCATACGGCACCGATGCCTTGCGCTTTACCTTTGCCGCCATGGCCTCAACTGGCCGTGATATTAACTTCGATTTAGCCCGTACCGAAGGTTACCGCAACTTCTGTAATAAAATATGGAATGCCGCACGCTATGTTTTAATGAACACCGAGGAACATGATTGTGGTATTGCTGCAAACGCAGATATTGAATTAAACATTGCCGACAAATGGATTATTGCTCGCCTGCAACATGTCGAAACCGAAATCAAAAAAGCGGTTAAAAACTATCGCCTCGATATTATGGCTTCAACTATTTATGAATTTACATGGAATGAATATTGTGGTTGGTATTTAGAGTTATCTAAACCCATACTCATGGGCGAAAGCAGTGATGCCGCCAAACGTGGCACCCGCCAAACATTAGTACGTGTGCTTGAAACACTATTACGTTTAACGCATCCAATCATGCCGTATATAACAGAAGAAATATGGCAACGTATCGCTCCGCTTGCAGGTATTGATACAAAAGCCAAAAAAACCATTATGCGCCAACCCTACCCAGAAGCCGATAACAGTAAAATAGACAGCGCAGCAGTTGAAGAACTTGAATGGGTTAAAAACTTTATTGAAGGTATAAGAAAAATCCGTAGCGGCTACGACATTAAACCAAGCAAAGCCTTATCTGTTTTAATTCAAGATGGCTCAAAACAAGACCAACAACGCCTTGATAATAATAAACACTACTTAGCCGAGCTTGCCAAAATAGAATCTATTACTTGGCTAAATAAAACCGACACAGCACCCGAATCGGCCACCGCCTTAGTCGGAGAAATGAAAATCCTTATCCCCATGGCAGGCATCATCGATACCGAAGCAGAAAAAGCCCGCCTGCAAAAAGAAATGAATAAACTGAGTGCTGAGATTAAACGCACCGAAGGTAAATTGTCGAACCCTAAATTTGTTGATAAAGCTCCTGAAGCGGTCGTTAATAAAGAAAAAGAGAAACTCAGGAGTTATCAGTCGACAATGGAAAGCTTGTCTGAGCAATTAAAAAAGATTGAGGCTGTTTGATTTTTTAAAATAAAAGAGCTTTAAGTCTTTAAGCTAATCTAGCCAATTGTTAACAGAATAGTCGTAAAGGAGAATATAAAAAATACTACAAACCAACCGAACTCATTACGATATTAACAACAGTGACAATAATACCAATAAAAATAGCTACCGCAATTAAACCCACAATAATGTATTGAGAGGGTTTGCCGTATTGAAAGTCACGTTGGTGGTTTTTACTTTTCTGCACGCCTAACATTGCAGCCAAAACACTTTTGGTAACATCCCATAGTGAGGGGGCTTTGTTTGATGGTTTATTATTGGAATCGTTTGTTTGTTCGGTCATATTAAATACACTTTATATATTATTTAAATGGTTGACTGGATTCCCGCCTCCGCGGGAATGATGAAATTATTGTGACATAAAACATAACTAGTCTTCTAGCTCTTTTGCTATTTGAATACCCTTTTTTTCATCAACAAAATAAAGCAATATGCCGCCAATAATAAATAAAATGGCAACCGATAAAATAGAGGTGCGCGTATCGTCTGTTGCTAATGCAACAATACTCATTAACATGGGTCCTAAAACGGCTGCAAATTTACCTAACATATTATAAAACCCAAAAAATTCACCTGATTTAGAATGTGGAATAATACGTGCGTAAAATGAACGACTTAACGACTGTACACCGCCTTGAACCAAACCAATACTGATGGCAAGAATATAAAATTCTTCACTGGAATCCATTCGGGAGCCCAGAATGGTAATAATCAAATAAACACTGATCCCAAACAAGATCGTGATTTTAGTTCCCCATTTCTGACCAAGGTAACCAAACAATAACGCCGCAGGGAAACCCACAAACTGGGTGATTAAAATGGCTTTGACTAAATCGCTCGAATCTAGCCCAAGCGATAAACCATAAGGAATGGCCATACGTACAATGGTATCAACACCATCAATATAGAACCAATATGCGATTAAAAATAAAAACACCACCTTTAAAGAGTGTATTTCTTTTGCTGTTTGCTTAATTTGTTTTAAACCGGCAGCGATATTAATTGTGTCTGTTCCAGCCAGTTTTTTGGGTTCATGTACAAACAATAAAATAGGTAAAGTAAATATAAACCACCAAAGTGAAACCGCAACAAATGAAAATTGAATGGCTGCCATTTTGTTATTAAAGCCAAATGTTTCAGGCCATAAACTCATTGCAACGGTTATTGCAAACAACAACCCCCCTCCCAGATAACCAAGGGAATAGCCAAGGGCAGATACCGAGTCCAACTTGTCTTTGCTTGTAATATCCACAATGAGCGAATCATAAAAAATATTTGCTCCGGCAAAACCAATAGCAGCCAATATAAATGTGACACTGGCATAAAGCCACTGCCCTTCACCCACAAAATATAAACAACCCGTCATTACCATGCCAACAATAGAAAAGGTAATAAGGAAGCGTTTTTTTGCCTGACTGGCATCGGCAATGGCACCTAGAATGGGAGCCAGTAAAACAATTACGATACTGGAAATGGAATTAGCTGCACCAATTCGTGCGGTACTGGTTACGGCATCCACTCCTGTACTCCAATAAGATTGAAAAAAAACAGGATAAAAAGCTGTTAGTACAACCACTGCAAAAGCAGAGTTAGCCCAGTCGTAGAAGGCCCATGCTATAACCGGTTTTGTGAGATATTGTTTGATTATTTAGTCCTTGATTCTATCAATACCCCGTCATTCCCGCGGAGGCGGGAATCCAGACAGCATTAAATTAAACGGCTAGCAAATACTTAAAAACCAAATTTATTGTACTGGATTCCCGCCTCCACGGGAATGACGATAATTTTTATTTATCTTCCGTTATCATATTATTAAGCTCAATATAATTTGGTTTACCCGAACCTAACAATGGTAATTTTTTTATAAACTGTACCTTACGCGGTATGGATAACTCATTAACACCTTGCTCTTTTGCCTTTTCTAATATTGTTTTTCGTATTAAATTTTTTTCTTCTGTTAACAGAACCAACTGTTCACCTTTACGAGCATCGGGTATGGCTATTACGGCATGGTGCTTATCTGGCCAGTTCTGTGACATAAATTCTTCAACGGCTGCTAAGGAGATCATTTCACCGGCAATTTTTGCAAAACGTTTTACTCGGCCTAAAATAGTAATAAAGCCATCTTTATCAAATTTAACAATATCACCTGTGTCATACCAACCCAACCCCAAATCTGTTTGTGGTGGAACAATGGTATTATTGTTTTCGTTTACATTTTCATATAATAAGTAACCTAGCATTACATTGGGGCCTTTAACAAATAAGCGTCCGCCTTCTTTGACTCCCGCCACTTTATCCAGATGGTATTCGATACCCGGTAATAAACGCCCTACCGTTCCTTTGCGATTGTCCATTGCAGTATTGGTACTTAAAGCTGGACTGGTTTCAGTTGCTCCATAGCCTTCAAATACACGCACACCAAATTTATCACTCCATAATTGTCGCGTTGCATCCTGTAATTTTTCTGCACCGGCAAAAACATAGCGGATACTATAAAAATCATAGGGATGAGCAAAACGTCCGTAATTGGCTAAAAATGTGTTAGTACCAAACATAATGGTTGCACCAATGTCATAAGCAATTTCGGGGATAATCCGGTAATGCAATGGGCTTGGATATAAAAACACTTTCATTCCCGATATTAATGGAATCAATGTGCCAGCCGTTAACCCGAAAGAATGAAATAGAGGAAGTGAATTAAGGATTTTATCCTGTGCATTAAAGTCGACTCGGGTACTCATTTGAATACCATTGGCGAGTAAATTACTATGCGATAAAACAACCCCTTTAGCAACACCTTCTGAGCCGGACGTAAATAAAACCACCGCAGGAGAGTTCGGGTTACGATTTGATAACCGATTTCTGTACGCTGTTTTTGGAAAAGCCGCCGTAATAATGCTTGTTAACTTCTTAAATATGGATATTTTTTTAACAATGTCTTCTAAATAACAAATATTAACTTGCTGATTGAGTTGTTCAATAACAGCATCTAGTTTTGCATAGCTAATAAACCGTTTAGAAGTATAAATTGTTTTAATATTGGCTGTTGTACAAGCATTAAGTATGGCCTTTGTCCCTGATGAAAAATTCAACATGGCAGGTATACGACCATGTACCTGCAAAGCAAAAAAGGTAATTAACGTATTCACCATATTAGGTAATAAAATACCAACATATTCGTCTACTTTTGTATTTGGTTTTAATACATCCCCTAATAATATAGAACGATGAATAAGCTGATGGTACGAAACAGGATTACGCTCAATATCTTCGGCAATTATATGCTTTTTCCCATGTATGTTTTTTGTATCCAATAATGCCTGAAACAGTGTACGTTTGTAGTTACTGGTAGAAAAAATAACCTCATTCATAATATCAGTGAGTAACTGTCCGGCAAAATAACGTCTTGCCCGACCACGAATATTATCCGGCGCCTTTAATTTACGTGGGGGTAATAATGTAATGGTAATTTTCGGGAACCAACGTAACCGTACTATGCCGCGCAACCGTGAAAAAGGTGTGTACTGTGCGCCATCAATTCGAATGGGTAATACATCGGCGTCTGATCTATCGGCGACCAAACCCGGTCCATTATAAATTTTCATTAATGCACCGGTTGTTGTTATTCTGCCTTCAGGAAAAATAACAACCCGGTTATCTTCTTTTAAATACTTAATCAGAGATTTAAGTGAAAATGGATTACTGGGATCCATCACAAATAATTTTAACATGGAGCGAAATGGTGCCATAAACCAGCTATTCATTATTCGGGTATGAATGGCAAAACTTATATCACTGGATAAAAAACAATACAGCAAAGCTGCATCAAGGAATGACGTATGATTAGCGACTATCATCGTACGTTTGTTGGATTGAGTAAAATATTCCAACCCTTTCACCTCGACACGGTAAAAGAGTTTTAATAATCGTCGCAATATTACCGCTACCACTTATTCACCCCCATGAATAGTTATCGCTTTATAATATCATCTGATTATCACAAAGTCCTATGCTATTTCTAGTGGCGCGGTCTGGCTTGCCAACGTCTTAATAAATGCCGACGCTCCGTTCTGGACATAGAGCGTATACGTTTACGCTCAGAGGGTGTCATTCTTTTTAGAATCTTCTGACGACGTTGTTGACGTTCCATTACGCGATGTCTAAACTGTTTACGTTGTTGTGGTGTCATCTCACGCCAACGTTCACGTAAAGCATGACGTTTTTCTTTAGGTAAACTCCTGAACCAGTGCATTCGGTTACGAATTGCTTTTTGCTCGTCAAGCGGTAATTTTTTAAACCGTTCGTAACGATTACGGATACGTTGGCGTTGTTTTGCATCCATCTTTCTCCAGCGCTTTAAACGTTTACGTGCCTGTTTTTTCTCGGTTGGGCTCATATGTTGCCAACGTTGTACACCTTTTAATAGTCGTTGTTTTCTTTGCTTGCTTAAACCCGACCATTTATTTGAAAATGGTTTTAATATTCTTTGTTGAGCTGGCGTTAGACTTCCCCAACTTAAATTGGAAACGGCTCCATTAGCTATATCCGTATCATCTGCCCTCACACGGCTTTGTATGGGTAATAACACAAACAACGCAATACCGATTAAAGCAAATAAATTATAAATTATCTTATTCATTTGTTGATTCACTCGGTCTGGATTTATCTGTTTTTGTGTTTTACTATTCATTTTACTTTTAATATCTGGTTCAACTTTTAATTCATTATCAAACCAAGATTCATCTTTTTGCTCAAACTGCCCCAATAATTCCAGTAACTCAAGAGAAGGGGTATCCTCTTTTGCATAGCTTCTGTTAGAAGTAAAACTTAAACCAATCAGAACCATAATAAATACCCGACTAACCCGCTTGAGGCTCGTCTTCGGCCAACCATTGATAAAAGTCCAAATCATCATATAGCTCAATATTATCTAACGTTGCAATAAGTTCTAGATTATCACTTATCATTGAGCTATTACTTTGCCACATACCTGACTGAATGAAAATACCTAAAATTACGGAAGCAGCAAGCGCAACACCAATAGCTGGCATTAATTTTCCCCATCTGCGTTGTTCTGGATTATTAACTTGCTTATTGTAATGCTGTGCAAGAATTTTTCGTCTTGCACGGGCCAGTTTATCTTCAATATCTGAATCGAGGGTATCAATGCTTTTGTCGATAAGCACTTTACTCTGATTTAAAAAGTCAGTTTCTGTTTGTTTGTTTTTATTCGCCATAATAATTATCCAACTGATTTCTTAATGTATGTATTGCTCTTGAATAATGTGTTTTAACGCTGCCTTCAGAAATATTCATTGCATTAGCGGTTTGTTTGGTGTCAAACCCTTCCCAACAGCGTAATAAAAAAGATTGTTGTTGCCTTGCGGGTAACTGATTAAGTGCCGCCATTAATTCAACCATTGCCTTGTCCTGCTGATTTTGGTCAACGGTTGGGTTTTGCCGAATATTAACCGCTTGTAGCATCGCTTGCGATTCCCAGTCCTGTTCAATTTCATCATCAGTTGTTGTACTCGAAAACCATTGTCGAAATTTATTCCGTACTGACTGGCGACGATACCAGTCACGTATCGTATTTTGCACAATCCGATAAAATAAAGGAGGCCATTCTGTGTATTTGCGTTGTGCATATTTAGCCACTAAGGTCATCATTGCATCCTGTACAATATCCAGTGCATCGTCTTTATTACTTGTTGCAATATATGCCATACGATATGCCCGTTTTTCTACACTTGCCAGAAACGCATCCAGACTCTTGTGGTAGGTTTCTTGCTCCTGTTTAGGTATTGGTTGCTGATGACTTTTAAACATAGTTAGCTATCATAACGCTTACTCTATACTTCAGATAGTCTCTTGTTAAAAGTCAGTTCGATACGAATAAAATACCAGCCCTAATAACGTATTAGGGCTGATATTATGGTTAGTGCAACCCTATTCCTGTTTAATTTCTATGATTACTACGACGTTCAATTCGGTTATGAACACGTTGGCCTTTTCTTTCTAGACGGCGATTAATGCGATCACCTCGGCGATCCAGTCGAGCATTAATTCTGTCACCACGTCGATCTAAACGGCGTTCAATGCGATCACCACGTTTGTCCAAACGATTTGCTAAACGATCATTACCACGTTCGGCAGCACGATCTGCTCGACGATCTAAACGCTCATTAATGCGCTCGCCACGCCTATCTAAACGTGCATCGATTCGATCACCACGGTTATCAAGACGTTGTTCAATACGGTCACCACGGTTGTCGATACGATTTTCGACTCGTTGGCCTAAAGTATCGGCATGTACCACATTCGATAATAATAAGAGTGAACTTGAGATAATTATTAGTGTTTTCATTAGTGTTTCCTTGTTGTTTTGTTTACGTTACTAATTACAACGCAAGGCAAGGCTTTTGGTTGACAAACTGAAACAATTAATTATAAGTTATTGATTATTCATTAAAAAAGGAGCTGAATGCTCCTTTTTATAGTACTTTAGACAGTGAATTAATGCTCTCGGGTTGCAAAGAAGCGTACATCTGGCCAGCGTTCAATGGTTAAATCGAGATTGATTCGGGTTGGGGCTAAATAAGTAAGGCTTTGAGACGCATCTAATGCTAGATTATCTGCCGCTTTCTTTTTAAAGTCTTCCAGCATTTTGGGATCGCCGCATTCAACCCAACGCGCAACCGATACATTCACTGCTTCAAAAGTACAGTCTACTCTGTATTCACTCTTTAGACGTGCTGCCACCACTTCAAATTGCAATACACCTACTGCACCAACAATTACGTCATTATTATTGAATGGTCGAAATACTTGGGTTGCGCCTTCTTCACTGAGTTGGTCTAAACCTTTTTGTAATTGTTTTAATTTAAGTGGATCTTTTAACCGCACCCGACGGAATAATTCTGGTGCAAAATTGGGAATGCCGGTGAATTTTAAATTTTCACCTTGTGTAAAAGTATCGCCAATTTGAATGGAACCATGATTATGCAAACCAATAATGTCACCCGGATAGGCTTGTTCAACATGTTCACGTTCACTGGCCATAAAGGTAATTGCATTACCCACTTTGACGTCTTTGTTAATTCGCACATGACGCATCTTCATACCCTTTTCATAAGTACCAGAACAAATACGTAAGAAAGCAATTCGGTCACGATGCGAAGGATCCATATTGGCTTGTATTTTAAAAACAAAACCGCTGAAGTTTGTTTCATCCGGTTCGACTATACGTTCCTTGGTTTCGCGCGCTAATGGTGCCGGGGCTTCGTCTGAAAAATATTCCAGTAATTCATCAATACCAAAGTTATTAATGGCCGAACCGAAAAAGACCGGTGTTTGTTTACCTGATAATAAGGCTTGCTTATTAAAAGTATGACTGGCACCTTGCACCAATTCAATTTCTTCGCGTAATTCCGAGGCCATCTCACCAAGTACTTCATCAAGCCGAGGATTATCCAAACCTTCGATCACTTCGCCGACATTAATTTTACCGCCATGAGTGGCACTAAATAAATGCACACTGTCTTTATATAAATGATAAACCCCTTTAAAACGTTTACCCATTCCTATCGGCCAAGTAATCGGCGCACATTCAATTTTTAAAATACTTTCAACTTCATCGAGTAAATCGATGGGTTCACGGCCTTCCCGGTCTAACTTGTTTATAAAGGTTAAGATAGGCGTGTCCCGTAAGCGACAAACTTCCATTAGTTTAACCGTACGTTCTTCAACACCTTTGGCAACATCAATCACCATTAAGGCTGAATCCACTGCGGTTAATACCCGATAAGTATCTTCAGAAAAGTCTTCGTGACCGGGGGTGTCTAACAGGTTAATAATTTTGTCACGATAGGGGAACTGCATTACCGCAGATGAAACGGATATACCCCGTTCTTTTTCCATATCCATCCAGTCGGAGGTGGCATGTTTATCGGCCTTGCGACCTTTAACCGTTCCAGCAGACTGAATCGCACCACCGTATAAAAGCAGCTTTTCAGTTAAGGTTGTTTTACCCGCGTCGGGATGTGAAATAATCGCGAAGGTACGACGGTGGAGCATTTCTTGAATAAAGTCTGACATACTAAAACTAATATCTATCTGGGTTGATATAAAAGGGATATTTTACATGAACCTCGTTTATTTTGCTGATAAATTAGAAACTCGTATGACGAGTTAATGGGCCAATAGTAAAATCAAACATCGAAAGTCAAGTCTAGCGCCATAATCAGTGCATCCTCGCGGCCATCTTTAGCTGGATAATACGCTTTGCGCGTACCGACTTCATTAAAACCGTATTTATGATACAGGTGGACTGCGCTCACATTCGAAGGCCGAACTTCGAGTAGTAATACTTCGGCTTGATGATCTTTTGCCAAATCAATCAGGTGTTCTAATAATAGTTTACCGATACCCTGTCTCTGAAAATCTTTGCGTACACACAACGTGAGAATATGTGCCTCCCCCGCACCCGAAGACAACACACAATAAGCCTGTATTTGATAATTTTGTATATATGCCCAACACGAATACCCCACTTGAATGCAATCGGCAAAGATAGATTTTGTCCATGGGAAATCATATAAGCTTAGTTCAATTTCCATCACCTCATCTATATCGCTCATTCGCATGGGTGAAAAGCCATTTCGATTACTGTCTAAAACCGCACTCATGTTCTATTCATATCCTTAACCTGAATACCCTTTTTTATAAAACAGCTGTTGTCGAAATTGTTTTTTTTGCCAGTAACAAGTCTTGCCATGCTTTGGCTTTATCGGCAGGCATGTTTAATAAATAAGCCGGATGGTAAGTTACCACTACCGGTAGATTAACATCTTCCAGTGTATGTACTTTTTGACGTAACCTTGCCATGGTGGAATGTGTTTTTAATAAACGTTGTGCGGCACTGTGGCCAACCACCAGAATTAATTTTGGTTTAATCAATTTAATTTGTTGAAACAAATACTGAAGACATGTTTCGGTTTCATCTATTTCAGGTTCACGATTGTTCGGTGGTATACACTTTAATGTATTGGTAATATAAACCTGTTGACGCGTTAGGCCAATGGCTTTCAGCATTGCTGTTAGCAACTCACCACTTTGGTCACTGAAACTCTCACCGCATTCGTCATCGACCTCACTCGGCTTGTCACCTATTATAAGCCAATCTGCATTTTGGTTACCTGAACCAAAAACGGTGTGCGTACGCGAGGTATGCAATACGCATTTTTGACAACAAGTAACCGCTTGCTGCAAGCCATTCCAGTCGGCAGGTAAATCAGCTTCTGTCTGTTGTGGTTGTACTGTGGCAGTGTCTTTGTTTTTAACTTCTATATCAGGATGGTATTCAAATGATTCAGCTTTAATATCAACACTACTCTTTACCGTGCTTATTTCATCGGGCTCGGGCAGCCCTGCCTGTTTACGCGACACCCACACATCAATGCCCATGGCTTCTAAACAGGCATATTGTGTGGGATTGAGCGATTTCATTGTTTGATAACCTGCATTAAACGTCGGCCGCTTGTGGATGTGCGCGTTCAATCGGTTCAATGATTTTATTTAAGGCATTGATATAGGCTTTTGCCGAGGCAATCACTATATCGGTATCTGCACCCTGACCATTCACTATCCGGCCACCGCGTTCCAAACGTACGGTAACTTCGCCTTGCGAATCAGTGCCATTGGTTATATTGTTAACCGAATACAATAATAATTCGGTTCCACTTTTAACGACCAATTCCAGTGCTTTAAAAACTGCATCTACTGGGCCACTGCCCGTTGCTTGTGCCGGAATTTCTTTACCATCAAACATCAAGACTAATTCAGCACTAGGCTTTTCACCGGTTTCTGAACATACTTTTATAGACACTAAACGCAAACGTTCATTTTCAGTTTCTAAATTTGCCTCGGTGACAATGGCTTGTAAATCATCATCATAAATTTCATGTTTTTTATCGGCTAAATCTTTAAAGCGAGAGAAGGCGGCATTCAATTCATCTTCTGATTTAAAGTCTACACCCAATTCAGCCAAGCGCGTTTTAAACGCATTACGACCCGAATGTTTACCTAACACCATTCGGTTGGTGGTTAAGCCCACATCTTCTGCGCGCATAATTTCGTAAGTCTCACGATTTTTTAATACGCCATCCTGATGAATACCCGACTCGTGTGCAAACGCATTGGCACCGACAATGGCTTTATTCGGCTGCACAGCAAAACCGGTAATGCCCGACACCAAACGCGAACAGTTCATAATTTGTGTCGTATCAATATGATCTACATTGGCCGTAAATAAATCTTTTCGGGTTCGTACCGCCATCACTACTTCTTCTAATGAAGCATTACCGGCACGTTCACCCAAGCCATTAATGGTACATTCCACCTGACGCGCACCATTCATAACCGCCGACAAGGAGTTAGCCACTGCCAAACCTAAATCGTTATGGCAATGCACAGAGAAAATAACTTTATCAGAATTGGTAACTTTTTCACGTAAGTTATAAATTAATTGGCCAAATTGTTCAGGCAAATTATAGCCGACTGTATCAGGAATATTCACCGTTGTTGCACCGGCATCGATTACCGCATCTAACACTCGGCATAAAAAATCCAAATCGGAACGACCGGCATCTTCTGGTGAAAACTCCACGTCATCGGTAAATTGACGTGCTAATTTGACTGATCGTACCGCCTGCTCAATCACTTGTTCAGGCTCCATTCGCAATTTTTGTTGCATATGGATAGGCGATGTTGCAATAAAGGTATGAATACGCCCAGCATTAGCATTTTTTAAAGCTTCGCCTGCACGTTGAATATCTTTGTCCAGCGCACGGGCTAAGCCGCATACGCGACTGTCTTTAATGGTATTGGCAACGGCCTGAACGGATTCGAAATCGCCTTGTGATGCTATCGGAAAACCGGCCTCGATCACATCGACATGCATACGTTCTAATGCTTTGGCGATACGCACTTTTTCATCCAGGGTCATGGAGGCGCCGGGGCTTTGTTCGCCATCGCGCAAGGTGGTATCAAAGATAATAATTGAATCTGAACTAGAGACAGAATTTGGTGAATTTGACATGGATTTGCTTCCTCTTAAAAGCCATTATACATGGCTCAATCTCTATCCTTAAACATATTGTAAGGATAATTTAACTCGTTTTGGGTGTTTTGCGTCGCCATTTGACGCTGTCAGCTTGAATTTTTGCCCTAGGGGGCAAGGAGGCTGAGGCTTAAGAGAAGTAAAGCAATAGAAACAGGCATAGCAATCGCCAACACATAAATGTTAGCTGATGGAAATTTTGCTGTTGTTTCTTGAATAGACATAGTCTTAACTATAATCGGTATTATTTAATTTGCCAAGTTTTTTAGGCAATAAATTTTAGTCTATTCTAATTTTATTTAGACTCACCTGAATTCGTGTCTTCCAAGTTCGCCTGTTCAGTAAGCTTACGCGCTTTTTTGCGTTGTACACGACGTTGCCGTAACTGCACTAATGTCATAATCGGGCCAGACAAAGCATAACCAAAAAATACCGTAAACAGGACTATCGGCGGATCATAGGTTACCAGTACAATCACTAAAACAAAGATCAGCATCGTAATAAAAGGCACCTTACCACGCAGATCAATCCCTTTAAAACTGTGATAACGGAAATTGCTGACCATTAATAAACCCACTGTCGCAGTAAGAATAAGAGAGGTTATATTCATCACCCGACCGGGCTCGATATAATCATGTCCAACCCAAACTAAACCGGCAATAATGGCTGCTGCCGCCGGACTGGCGAGTCCCTGAAAATAACGTTTATCGGCTGTACCCACCTGTGTATTAAAACGTGCTAAACGCAAGGCTGCACTCGCCGTATAAACAAACGCTGCTAACCAACCCAACTTACCAAGATCGCTCAACGCCCATTGATACATGACTAAAGAGGGAGCAATACCAAATGAAGCCAAATCAGAAAGGCTGTCGTATTGAGCCCCAAAGTCACTTTGGGTATTGGTCATACGGGCAACCCGACCGTCTAAACCATCTAAAATCATCGCAATAAAAATAGCAATGGCCGCTGCTTCAAAGCGATCTTGCATGGCCGCGACAATCGCATAGTAACCAGAAAATAAAGCGGCGGTAGTAAAAAGATTGGGTAAAAGATAAATACCGCGACGTCTTTTTTCCGTTGTTGCTTTATCTTCTGTTGCTGTTTTATTTTCAATCGTCATGGATAGTAAGTTTACCTTAAGATCGAGGCCAATGCGCAACAATATCCTGGCCGGCCTTCACGCGCTGCCCTGGTTTAACGTCAACAATGCTATTTTCGGGAAGGTAAATAACAACTTTTGAACCAAAAGGTAAAAAACCACTTTTTTTACCCTGCCCTACCCGTTCACCCGCCGCATGATAATACATAATTTGGCCACTACGACTCGCATATATTTCCATCACCACATTATCTTTCTCGTCTGTCTGGATCCAAACAGCTATAGCATTACCTTTATGGCTACCTTTTGGCTGCATCCAGAAATTAGCAATTTTACCTTCGGTGACACTGCGCAGGGTATATGGATCCGTTAACGCCATTTCAAGTTCAATGCAAATAGCGTCACGTTCAAGATAAGGGTCAATGACTTTTATCACCGACTTAACGACCGAATCAACTGGGCTCAATACGCCAAGCGGATCTGATGATAATATGCCATTTGATTCACGAAAAAAATATAACAGCAAGATTGCAAATAGCCAAAATGGAATGGCGTAAAACGGAAAGTTATATTGCAAAAACGTTGCAACCACCACCACCGGAAAGAGATACCAAAAAGATTCATTTGCAATCATAACAAACCAACAATGTCTTGATTAAAAAACCGGACTATAAGTCCGGCCTTTCAGTTTAGTGTCACGGATAGCGAGAGGTTAGAGAGCAAGGCGCGAGTTTAACGAAAAGGCAGAGCTTACATTAGTAAGTGAGCATTTTGAGTTAAATTTGTAACGCCGCTATCTGACCTCTCCCTTTTGGTGTCACGGATAGCGAGAGGTTAGAGAGCAAGGCGCGAGTTTAACGAAAAAGCGGAGCTTACATTAGTAAGTGAGCATTTTGAGTTAAATTTGCAACGCCGCTATCTGACCTCTCGCTATTCGTGAAATTAGTTTTTAGCTTTATCAACTAATGCATTAGCCGTAATCCATGGCATCATACTACGTAATTTGCCACCCACAACTTCAATCGGATGTGCGGCATTGTTACGACGACGTGCAGTCATTTCAGGATAATTAGACGCACCTTCCAGAATAAAGCGTTTAGCATATTCACCATTTTGAATATTATTTAATGCTTCTTTCATGGCGCGTCGACTTTCATCATTAATCACTTTATCGCCCGTTACATACTCACCGTACTCTGCATTGTTAGAAATAGAGTAGTTCATGTTTGCGATTCCACCTTCATACATTAAATCTACAATTAATTTTAATTCATGCAAACATTCGAAATAAGCCATTTCAGGTGCATAACCAGCATCCGTTAATGTTTCAAAACCAGCCTTAACCAACTCAACCGCACCACCACATAAAACGGCTTGTTCACCAAATAAATCGGTTTCTGTTTCATCTTTAAAGGTTGTTTCGATAATGCCGGTACGACCACCGCCAATACCTGAGGCGTAAGACAAAGCAACGTCTTTTGCTTTACCGGAAGCATCTTGGAAAATTGCGATTAAATCAGGGATACCACCGCCTTTTACAAATTCACTACGCACAGTGTGACCCGGTGCTTTAGGTGCAATCATGATAACGTCTAAATCTGCGCGAGGTACAACTTGGTTATAATGAATCGCAAAACCATGAGCAAACGCCAAGGTTGCGCCTTTCTTTAAGTTAGGCTCAACTTCATCCTTATAAAGAACAGACTGGAATTCATCTGGGGTTAAAATCATAACAACATCCGCATCTTTAACGGCCTCTGCTGTGTTTTTTACTACCAACCCAGCTTCTTTAGCTTTAGCGGCTGAAGCAGAACCTTCACGTAAAGCAACAGTAACATTCACACCGGAGTCTTTTAAATTATTGGCGTGTGCATGGCCTTGTGAACCATAACCAACAATCGTTACGTTTAAACCTTTGATGATTGATAAGTCACAATCTTTGTCGTAATAAATATTCATTGTTTTACCCTTAATATTTTATCCTTGCGGATGTCATTTTAAATTTTTAAACCTGTAATGCCTTTTTGCCACGTGCAATACCTGTTGCACCGGAACGAACTGTTTCAATAATGGATACATCATGGAGTGCTTTTAAAAACGAATCCAGTTTTTCACCTTCACCGGTTAACTCGACAGTAAAAATATTGTCGGATACATCAATGATCCGCCCTTTAAAAATGTCGGCTAAACGTTGCAACTCATCACGGTTTGCCGCTTTCTTTGCATCCACTTTAACCATCATCAGCTCACGTTCAATATGCGCGCCTTCAGTTATATCGGCCACTTTAACCACATCAACCAGCTTGTTTAATTGCTTGTTAATTTGCTCAATAATATTTTCAGAACCCGAAGTCACAATCGTCATACGGGATAACGATGCATCTTCTGTTACCGCAACAGTGAGTGATTCAATATTGTAACCACGCGCTGAAAACAAACCCGCCACGCGGGACAAGGCTCCCGCTTCATTCTCTATTAAAACAGAAATAATATGTCGCACTTCAAAAACCTCTATGCCAATTCTCTATCAGAAGACTGAGCTGGAATACACTCTGCCTGCAAATGCATTTCATGATGCCCTTTACCCGCAGCAATCATCGGATAAACATTTTCTGTCTGGTCTGTTACAAAGTCCATAAACACCAGCTTGTCTTTCATTGCAAACGCTTCCGTTAAAGCACCGTTTACATCGGCTGGTTTTTCAATTTGCATACCCACATGACCATAGCTTTCGGCCAGTTTAACAAAGTCTGGCAGTGCTTTTAAATACGATTGTGAGTAACGGCTTTCGTAGAAAAATTCCTGCCATTGACGCACCATACCCATATAACGATTATTTAACATAATAATTTTAACCGGCAAATTATATTGCAATGCGGTGGATAATTCCTGAATACACATTTGGATACTTGCTTCACCTGTAATACAGGCAACCACAGCATCTTTATGCGCAAGTTGCACACCCAGCGCTGCGGGTAAACCAAAGCCCATCGTGCCCAAACCACCTGAATTTATCCAACGACGTGGTTTATTAAAAGGGTAAAACTGTGCTGCAAACATTTGGTGCTGACCAACATCGGAAGTAATAAAAGCATCACCATTAGTCACTTTATGTAATTCTTCCACTACAAATTGTGGTTTAATCAGCGCACTGTTTCTGTCGTAACGTAAACAATTACCGCCCGCCCAAGTATTAATTTGCTTCCACCATTTTTCTAATGCTTTTGCATCGGGTTTGGTTTTGCTGAGTTTGAGTTCTTTACTCATATCAACCAGAACATGTTTTACATCGCCAACAATAGGCACATCGACCTGAACATTTTTAGCGATTGATGATGGGTCAATATCAATATGGATAATTTTTGCATGTGGGCAGAATTTTTCTAACTCACCCGTTACACGGTCGTCAAAGCGCGCACCAATGGCAACCAACATATCACATTCATGCATCGCCATATTGGCTTCATAAGTACCGTGCATACCGAGCATACCCACAAATTCTTTACCTGAAGCTGGGTAAGCTCCCAACCCCATTAATGTTTGGGTGATTGGAAACCCCAGTTGTTGGGTAAAGGTAGTGAGTTCTTCACTGGCATTACTTAAAATAACACCACCGCCGCTATAAATCATCGGCCGTTTTGCCGCTAAAATAAGCTCGACGGCCTTTTTAATTTGCCGTTGGTTACCCTGTACCGTTGGGTTATAAGAACGAATATTAACCTCTTTAGGATATTCATAATCAATTTTAATACTGGGATCAGTAATGTCTTTTGGTATATCTACAACAACCGGGCCGGGGCGGCCTGTTGTTGCAATATGAAACGCTTTTTTCATCGTCTCGGCAATGTCTTCGACTCGCTTAACCAAAAAATTATGTTTGACGCAAGGGCGACTAATACCAACCGAGTCCACTTCCTGAAAAGCATCACTACCAATAAAAGCAGAAGTAACCTGCCCGGTAATAACAACCAAAGGAATAGAGTCTAAATGTGCGGTAGCAATACCAGTAACCGCATTGGTTGCACCGGGGCCCGAGGTAACCAGAACAACACCCGGCTTTCCGGTTGAACGCGCATAACCGTCGGCGGCATGCGTTGCACCTTGTTCATGACGAACAAGGATGTGTTCAACGTCAGACTGTCTGTATATCGCATCATAAATATGCAGCACGGCACCACCGGGGTAACCAAACACATATTCAACGCCCTCATCTTTGAGCGATTGAATAACAATCTCACCACCACTGAGTTTCACTATTACATCACCTTTGAAATTCTAAAAAATACGTTATTAAGCAGATAATCGACAAAGATAAAAAACGCCCTTACAGGGCGGACTGGATCGACTAACTGGATCTTTAAATTTGGATAAAAACAGATTTATGCCAAATTCAGGGTAAATTAAGGGAGAACCCCATTTACACAAGCACTCTATTATAATCAGAATACACGGACGGGCCAAGTAAATGCTTATAAATACAGGTAAAAATTAAAAAATCTGAATAAAAACAGAGCAAGTTTTAGGGTTTTTATTACAAACAGCCCATTCCATGCTAAATTTAATGATAAATTAGCTCAACTTGCCAAGTAAATAATTTACTTTCCGCGTTCAGCTTGCCATACTTTAAGGAATGAAAACTGGAATGAACCCGATGAAATTCAAAACCTTAGCTGTACTAATGCTTCTTCTTACTCCCGGCCTTTGCTTCTCGGGGATGTATAAATACAAGGATGAACATGGGAATTGGGTTTACTCACAACAACCTCCCGCTAGCGGAGAGTATAAAACGCTTCGTGGGCCGAAAGAAACACGTAGCTCAGTTCTCACTAAAGATGCACGTGATGCAAAGCTTAAAAAAGCCAGAAAGGCCGTTCTTGGCGACCCGAAAGAAAATGCCAAGAAAACTAAAATTGCAAAAGAAACAGCTAAAAATGCGGCTAAACGTGAGGATCTCTGCCGACAATCGAAGAAATCATTGGGAGAATTACAAATTTATCGCCGTTTCAAAGATAAAAACGGTAATGTGACTCGCATGGACGATAATGTTCGCGCAACAAAAATTAAAAAAACGAAAACAAATATTCAACAGTTCTGTTACTAAGCTGGCAATTTAACGCTATGCCTTACTTAAAAATTCAGACCAACCAGAGTATTAATTCTGACAACGAACTAGCATTGCTCCAAAAAGCATCGGCACTCGTAGCCACAGAACTCGGTAAGCCCGAGAACTATGTTATGGTTAATATTGAATCCTCTCAGCAGATGCTTTTTGCTGGAACCAATGAACCCACCGCCTATATGGAACTTAAAAGTATCAATCTGGCTGAATCAAAAACGAAAGATCTATCAGCCGCCCTGTGCCATCTAATCAATACAAAAATTAATATTCCAACTGAACGTATTTATATTGAATTCACAAATATACCTCGCAGTATGTGGGGTTGGGATAAAAGTACTTTTTAAATACTTGTTGTAGACAAAGGTCAGTGTAAAGATAAGACTGTACCCTCAGCCTCAAAAATCGGTAAAATGCAGTCTATATTTTAAACCGAAAGTAGTTATCCATTATGCGTGTTTCTCAAATTCTATTAGCCACTGTAAAAGAAGTCCCGTCTGACGCCGAAGTTATCAGCCACAAACTGATGATTCGAGCTGGAATGATTCGTAAACTGTCTGCCGGACTTTATAACTGGTTACCCATGGGCTTACGTGTTCTCCGTAAAATTGAAAATATTGTTCGTGAAGAAATGAATCGAGCAGGCGCGCAGGAACTACTCATGCCAACCATACAACCGGCTGAATTATGGCAGGAGTCCACCCGTTGGGAACAGTATGGCCCCGAGTTACTGCGGATGAAAGATCGACATCAACGTGAGTTTTGTTTTGGCCCAACACACGAAGAAGTAATTACCGATATATTCAGAAAAGAAGTACGTAGTTACAAACAACTCCCCATCAACTTCTACCAGATACAAACAAAATTTCGAGATGAAATTCGCCCACGCTTTGGGGTGATGCGTTCACGTGAATTTATAATGAAAGATGCTTATTCTTTTCATATTAACCATGAATCATTAGACAAAACCTATCACATTATGCATCAGGCTTATTGCAATATTTTTGATCGTATCGGCTTACACTATCGCCCAGTTAGTGCTGATGCAGGATCAATCGGTGGGCACTTATCACATGAATTTCATGTGCTGGCTGAATCAGGTGAAGACGCCATTGCATTCAGTGACCAAAGTGATTTTGCCGCTAACGTTGAACTTGCAGAAGCTATTGCACCAGAAAACAAGCCCTCAGAAGCCACCCAGACCTTAACCAAAGTTGATACCCCCAACCAACACAGCATTGAAGAAGTTAGCGCATTATTAAAGCTTAAGCCATCGCAATGCGTTAAAACTTTACTGGTTGAAGGCATTGATGACAGTATTATCGCCTTAGTGGTACGCGGTGATCATGACATTAACGAAATCAAAGCCGAAAAGATAGACAGTATTGCGTCTCCTTTTACGCTAGTGAGTGCAGAAAAAATAAGAACCGTGGTTGATTGTGATGCGGGCTCCATTGGCCCAGTTGGGCTTAATATTCCAGTTTATGTTGACCATGCAGCAGCAGCCATTGCTGATTTTGTTTGTGGTGCAAACGAAAATGGAAAACATTATACGGGCACAAATTGGCAACGCGATCTGCCGTTAAAAAACACAGTAGATATTCGCAACGTTGTCGATGGCGACCCCAGCCCAGACGGTAAAGGAACCCTCAGTATTAAACGTGGTATTGAAGTTGGGCATATCTTCCAACTTGGTAATAAATACAGTGATGCCATGAAAGCCACCGTACTAGATGATAAAGGCAAAGCCGTTACCGTAACAATGGGCTGCTATGGTATTGGTATTACCCGCATCGTTGCCGCCGCGATTGAGCAGAACTACGATGACAATGGCATTATCTGGCCCGATAACATTGCGCCGTTCCAAGTAGTACTTATCCCAATGAATCTGCATAAATCAGAACTCGTGCAACAAGAGGCTGAAGCACTTTATAGTAAATTAACAGAACTCGGCTATGATATTTTATTAGACGACCGAAAAGAACGCGCCGGAGTGATGTTTGCCGATATGGAATTAATTGGCCTGCCCCATCGTGTCGTAATAAGTGAACGTGGATTAAAAAATGGTACCTTTGAATATAAAGGACGTAAAGATAAAGAGTCACAGGATATAGCAACAGAGGCACTGATTAATTTTCTAAAAGAAAAAATTGCCCGTTAAATCAGAGACAAGCAAAATATAAAATGAAATCTGTAAGTAAAAAATCAATCTTTCTTTATTTTACAGGCTTGCTGTTTCTATTATTATCAACACATACAGTTGCATCAACAGAAGAAAAACCCGATGCAGCATTACGACAACTTCTAAAACAATCCATTGCCGAAAGTGATAGTTTTAAAGATCGCTTTGATGCAGAAGTATGGTTGCTCGATATGTCTACTCGATTAGCATTTAAAATTAAAGATACGAAAAAACGCTTGCACTTATTACGTCATGTTCACTATGAAGCAAAGCGAGCAAAATTATCACCACAAATAGTACTTGCTCTTATTCAGGTAGAAAGTAATTTTGATGAATATGCTATTTCAACAACGGGTGCAAGAGGCCTGATGCAAATCATGCCTTTTTGGTTAAAAGAAATTGGCGATACAAATGATAACTTATTCAACGTAAGAACCAACCTGCGTTTTGGTTGTACCATACTTCGTTATTATCTGGATAAAGAAAAAGGCAATATCACCCGCGCTCTTGCTCGCTATAATGGCAGTTTAGGAAGTTACCGTTATACAACAAAAATTTTTAGAGTATTGGATAACCGCTGGAGTTTGCGCTAAACATTAACGGACTTCAAATTTTAAATAGTTGCTAATAGATAATGATTGTATTTGTATATCATCCACTTTTGCCATAACCGGTCCCAACCAGAGCCACTTATTGATTGTAGTAACATTTTCTGCTGTACCACAAAACACAGCCTCCACCCGACCATCGGGAAGATTTTTAACATACCCTGTTAAATCAAGTTGAATAGCCTGTTGCTGAGTACTTATCCGATAACAAACACCTTGTACCCGACCTGAGATTATAAATTTTTTACAAATCGACATTTAAAAAATAATCTTTACTACCGAACCAGCATGTAGATTTTTTTCATGGCTTGAAAATTCCACAACAAGTATCAACTGCACAGCTCCCTTTATATTTGTGTATTCAATCGTTACAATTTTTGCAGGATAATTCTTGTTATTACCCCACACGTTCACTTTATCCCCGATATTAATCAACGCACCTTGCGCCTGATTTAATCGTGCCGTTGCTATATATTTATCGCTGGACGCCAGAGTCATTAAGGTATCATAAGATTGTTGGTTAATAATCGCCTTACCCACTTCCACTGAACGGCGCAGAATAATACTATCGAAAGGCGCACGTAGAGTTGCATATTCCAAATCAACTTGAGCTTTTATATATTTTGATTGAGCAAGTTCAAGCTTTGATTTCTCGATGACCTCATTATTTTTGGCAACTTGCAAGTCATGATCAGACAATACTGTACGATCATAAAGTTCTTTGGCTCGTTCTAACTCCCGTTTCGTTTCTGCATAACTTGCTTTAAGACCATTCACTGCTGCTTTTGCCTGACGCAAGTTTGCACGCACAACACGTTTATCCAATTCAACAAGGATCTGGCCTTTTTTTACTTTTTGGCCAGTATGAACCAATACTTTTTTAACAATACCTTCAACAGGAATGGTTAAATCAACACGTTGAGCCCAACCAACAATAGCTCTAACTTCTTCTTTTGCATACGCCGGATTATTAACCAATAAAACTGTTATGCCAATTAAATAAATACTATGTAAGAAATGCTTCATTGTTTGTTAACTCCACTGTTTTCTTTTGTCTTGTCTTTATTATTAATAATATCAGCCACTGTTTGCCCGACTTCTATCTCCAGTTTGGTTAACACTAATGCCATATCATATTGTGTTTCCAGAAAATCTCGTTCGGCTTCCGAAACTCTGACCATTGCGTCTCCTAGATCTGTTTTAACTTCCAGTTCATATAAAGCACGACTTCGGTCAAGATAAAGCTCACGATAATTTGTTAATGCTTGCATTTCCTGTAGTTTCCCTTTTAGAGCATCAAACTCCAACCACAAATCCAGAATGGATGTTCCAATTTTATCCTTTAAAAGACTTATATTTGATTTAATCTGATTTACTGAATAAAGTGCTTTTGCCGTTTCCACATCTGTTTTATTTCCAGAAAAAATCGGCATACGGATAACAATACCAAATTGGTATTCATCTCGACTTCTTATATTTCGAGTATAAGCAAAATTGGCTGCTTCCAAACTAATAATAGGGCTGTTTGTTTTATTTGCTAACCTTACCTTTGCCTGCGCTGCCGCAAGATTTAATTCTAAAATATTTAATTTCAGATTTTTCTTAAATGCAATTTTATTCAATACATCAACGTCTGGTAACTTAATTTTAAGTTGAGGAAGTTTGGGTTTAGATATAGTGGTAACAAGCTCACCAGTTCGGCCCATGGCTGTTGCTAGCTTTGCCCTTGTTAAACGTTGCGTGTTCTGGCTTTTAATACGTAAATATCGGGTTCGTTGATATTCTACGTCTTTCTTCATCACTTTAATGTCAGACACCTGCCCAACTTCAAGTTGATCTCTTAATTTATCCAGACTCACATATTCTGTTGCCATTTCTTCGTTATAACGATAAAAATTCATATCGGCTAAGATAACATCAAAAAATTTCGTCATAATATCAAGTCGACGTTCAATAATAACGCGAGTTCGATTCAACCTTTCAGCCTTTATCCTGAAATCAGCTGAACGTAATGCGTACTCATCACGGCCAAAATCGTATAAAGTCTTACTTAATACAAAACCAGCTCGATGATCACCATTTTGTTGATTAGTTGCTAGTGATGAAGGTTTAACATAGCCTAACCGACCTTCCAGATAAACATTTAAGTCTGTTTCTATTTCAACCTCACGTCGTAATGTTTTTTCTTTCTGGATACTCAGGTTTGCATTGACTAATAACGCATGTGGTTTATGAGAAAAACTTAAAGCATCATTAAGAGTGAGTGGGTCTGGAATTGATTTTAATTTGGCAGCATCAACTGTACACACTATCGAAAACGCAACCACACTCAATAAAAAAAATTTAGAGGGTAAATTCATTGACTAACTATTTATTGAGATTTGTTACGTTGCGCACGTTTATAACGAGTAAATGACATTTTATTATAAATCTTATTTTTAACGTATTGACCCATTAATAAAAACTCATCCACACCTGATGGTTTTCCTGTATACCGAAACACACGCCGCCCGTTTAAATCAAAAAAAGCAAGAACCGGTGTCGCCCTTACCCTGTTTTCTTTAAAAGCAAAGTCTTTCTGACGCATACTTTTACCGTGCATATTTTTCATTTCTAAATCACCCTCAATATCAATAGGGAAACTTAAAAAATTCTTTCTAAAATATTCCTGAACAATTTTCTGGTTTAGTATATTTTTCTTTACATAATGACAAAATGGACATTCATCCTGTTCGAAAAAGATAAAAATACCTTGCTTCCCTTCCTCTTTCGCTGTTGTAAGTTCTTCTTGTAAATTTCCCCAACTTTCATTAAAGAAGAATTTGTACGGATCGCGTGGTATCGATTGATTATTGGCCGCATAGGTTATATTTGTCAGGCTTGCGAGCAATAGATAGAAGATAACCGAAAATAGCTGATGATTTTTCATAACAAACCTCAATTAATAACCTTGAATTACGAATAATATAGCATTACACATCAGCACATATTATAACAGAGTTCAGAAGCAGGATAATTATTTACCTCGTATAATATCTTCCAACCTCTGTTGTGTAACACTACCCACTATTTTCTGAAATAATTTCCCGTCTTTGGATATAATAAACGTTGTCGGTAATGCTGAAACATTACCATAGGGTGATGTTAACGGTGTATCTGCCACCAAAATAGGATATGATATTTTCAAATCGGCTGTAAATTCTTTAACGTAATCAAGATCTTCTTTTTCAATATTAACCCCTAAAACAACCGCATCATTTGCCTGATGCTTTTTGTGAAAGGCATTAAGTTCAGGGATCTCGGCTGCACACGGTGGACACCATGTTGCCCAATAATTAACAATAACCCACCTCCCCTTGAAGTCAGAAACTTTGACCTGTTTACCCTTTAAGTCAGGTAAAACCAAACCTGTTTCCGCAGCCCATGAAAATTGCGTCACTGAAAAAATAAATAATGCAATACTGAGTTGAAACAACGATTTTTTATAAATTCTTAACAAGATAAACTCCTATTTTATTAAACATTCTCAACATATTAAGACTGCCATAGTGTCTGTTTGTTCACAGAACATTTCTTTAATTAAGCCTTTCACTACACTTAAATACACTAAAGTTATACGTTAAGACCGCACCGCTTAAGATAATAATCCACGATATATAGATCCAGACAAAAAATAACGGCAACACAGAAAAAACACCATAAATCAAATTATAACTCGAAAAATAGTGTATATAAGCCAGAAATAAAAATTTCGCCAATTCAAATAAAAGTGCTGATATAAACCCACTAATAACAGCATATTTTAATTTAACATTGATGTTCGGTACCCATTTATAAATAACAATAAAGGCTAGCCAAGTTACAAAGATAGAACTTAAATTAATTAACACGATACCCCATACACCTTGTGAAAGGGTATTTCCTAACGATGTTATCGATAATAAATAAGTACTCACTGACAAGCTCGCACCCACTAGGATAGGGAGCCCCATTAAGGCGAGAAAATAGAAGAACAATTTAATCAGTGTGCGTTTACAGCGTTTTATATTCCATATTCGATTAATGGCTTCATCCACCGTATTTAATGCTAACAGCGTTGTAAACAATAATGCTGCTAAACCCAACGTACGTAATTCAGAAGCTTGCTGAGCCAACATAAGTAATTTACTTTGTAATTCTTCACCTGTTCTGGGTGAAAAAAAGGTCAATAGCTTATCTTGAATAATGATCTGGTTTGCAGGTTCACTCACTAACTGGCTAATCGAAAAAAATAACAGGGCAATAATAGGAACAATGCTAAGTATCGTTGTAAACGATAGCGCTGCCGCAGATCTAAGACATTCATGTGAGATAAAATGATTGACGGTCTGTTTTAAAAACTGACGACATAAATCATATTTTTTTTTAAATGGAATCATCGTCTGTTGTAAATATTAGCTATAAAAAAAGGCTCCAGAGGAGCCTTCTTTAACGCTTAAACAAATATTTATTGTGAAAGGTAAGCGGTGTCTGAACTCTCAACACTTCCAATCGACCAACTACCACGAGTTTTAGCATAGTTGACAGCTGCATCAATATCATTCGCTGAGGCATTTCGATTAATTGCCAGATTTTGTCCTGGATAGATTAAATCGGCATCTTTAATTTGGTCTTTATTGGCTTTATAGATAAGAGGCCATTGATAAGGATTTGCGTAAATATCGGATTTAGCAGAAATATCCCATAAATTATCACCTCTTACGACCTGATAATCACCGGCAGCAGGTGCGTTTCGGCTACTTGTATGGGTAGAGGTAGGTTCATCCCCACCGAGCAAGCTTTTTAAACGTTCAAGTTCTGAATATTTTTGTGCAACCGCATCTTCGGCCTGTTTTTTTGCTTTATTCGCTAGTTTAATGGCCTTAGCATCATCACCTGCTTTTAACGCTTTTTTAGCTTTTTTGATGATTTTACCGGTATCACGCCAAGCATAGAATTCGTCTAAAGCGACTTTATATGCTTTTTCAGCGGCAGCAATCGCTGATGCGGCATCACCTTGTGGTTTAGTTTCTTCTGTCGTACCGGCACAGCCGATCACTAGACCCAATGTTACAACCATAACGGCCGAAAGTTTTAATAGCTGGGCTATCTTCATTATGTCTCACTCCAATTTGGAATACTTAAAATTATATTATTAAAAGAGAACGTACCATCGACTCGGCATCAGGTCAAGAAACCAGATCAAATAATGTAGAACAAACATCAACTCAACAAACCGCTCACGATCCCAAATAGTGAAAAAAGGTTAATCTCTAGTAATAGCCATTTGCCGAGCCTTAATAGCCATGGTGTGTGCTTTAATCGCTAACTCTCTAGCCTGTGTGTATTCACCTGAATCAATCTTTTGCGAAGCTTCATCAAGTAAGCGTTTTGCTCGAAAAAAGCGTTTAGAATCATGGACTTCTGCACCCGCTGTTTTTGCGGCTTCTAAACTCTGGCGAGCATTACTCATTTCCTGTACAGGAGGAAGCAGCGTACAACCACTTAAAACCAACATAAATAGTATACTAACGGATAATAAAAACCGCGTAAGTAGGGAGCTTTGATCTAAACCGATCATGTAGTGTGCATTTCACCTTTTATAGAGACTATATCTACCCCTATACAATTGAAGTAGTATATTATAAAAAAATAACACTCGTTCCCAAGTCTGTCAAGGTAGGACTAAAATCGAATAAAATGCGTTAAATTTGGTTTAATGTACGCAAACAGGAAAACACAATGACTGCCAAAATCTATTACAACCCACAATGCTCAAAATGTCGTGAAACACTCCAACTTTTGGAAGAAAAAGGTGTGGACGTTGAGATAACCGAATATCTGAAAACACCGCCTGATGCCCAAACCCTAAAAACTATTCTGGACACATTGAATATGGAACCACGGCAGTTAATGCGCAAGCATGAAGCTGAATATAAAGAGAATAATTTGGATAATCCCGAGCTTAGTAACGAGCAACTGATTCAAGCAATGATCGATTTCCCCAAACTAATGGAACGCCCAATTGTGGTTAACAATGGCAAAATAACAATTGGCCGACCGCCTGTTAATGTTCTGGACATACTTTAAATGACAGCACCCAATACCTCTGCTGAAGTCTTAATCCTGTTTGATAGCAAGCACGGTGCCACCGCTGAACTGGCCAATTTTATCAGCCGAGGCGTTGAAAGTGTCAACACAATGCAAGCACGTATTCGAACTGTCGCGCCTGTTTCAACCGTTATTGAAGTGAGTCAGGACGATATTCCGGACAAAGGCCCGTTATACGCCACATTGGAAGACCTAAAAGAATGTGCGGGCGTTATTATTGGAAGCCCCGCTTACTTTGGCAATATGAGCGCATCACTAAAATATTTTATTGATAGCACCACACCCATTTGGTTATCCGGCGCACTTATTAATAAACCAGCGGCGGTGTTTACATCAAGCTCCAGTTACCATGGTGGACAGGAATCGGTGTTGCTCAGTATGATGCAACCTCTGCTCCACCACGGCATGTTACTGGTCGGGATCCCTTATTCAGAAACCGCACTCAACACCACCACAACCGGCGGTACACCTTATGGTGCAAGCCATATTACGGGTATGAACCACGACATACCCTTTAGTGACGATGAAAAAAATCTGGCAAAAGCGCTAGGTAAACGTGTTGCAGAAGTTGCGCTTGCACAACTTAATGCCAAACTTATTTAAACATTACAACAAATAGCCATACATTTATGCACAATAAAAAAACTAAAGCAGACTTTTATTACTTTATGACCTTAACCGGTTATTTTGGGTTACTCATATTGCTATCAAGCTGGATTATTTATTTTAACCCTCCCCAAAATTCAGCGATATCAATGACTCTGCTCTTTACACTCACCCCGCTATTAATTGCATTGAGAGGTTTACTCCACGGTAAACGCTATACTTTTGCTTGGAGTAGTATGCTTATACTGCTTTATTTTTCACATGGTGTTGTTGAGGGATGGGCAAACGAAAATGAAAAAATACAAATACTTGCCATTATCGAAATTATTTTTAGTGTGATCTTTTTTATTGGTGCGATTATGTATGTGAAATATAAGTCGAGAGAATTGGGGCAAAAACTCGAACCCGAAGAATAATTTATCCCCCTCCTATTACAGGTAAAGTAACTTAAAACGATACCATAAGTTTTAAATGACAACAGACCCACAAAAACAATCGACCAAACAATCCAAAATAATATTGGATGCAGCACAGGCAGAAACCATGGTGCGCGACAATATTGGCTGGATGCTGAACATTGCACAACGGTTGTTAAATGATCACGCACTCGCAGAAGATGCCGTTCAAGATGCCTTTTTAGCGGCTTTCAAAGGTTTCGACAAATTTGAACAACGTTCAAGCCTGAAAACGTGGCTACACCGTATTACTGTCAATGCAGCCTTGATGAAATTACGGCGATTAAAACGACTTGCCGAACAACCCATTGACGAGTATCTACCGGAGTTTGACCGCTATGACTGCCGGATAGAAGCACCATTAAAAACCATTCACAATATTGAAGACATTGTTAATAGCGAACAACGCAGCGCGCAAGTCCACGCAATTATCGATAAATTACCTGACGATTACCGTATCGTTTTACTACTTCGTGACATCGAAGGATATAGCACCGAAGAAGTGACACAATTATTGGGCATTTCGAAAAGCAATGTAAAGGTACGCCTGCATCGGGCACGAGCTGTACTTAAGAAACAGCTCGACCCCATACTCCGTGGAGAAACACGCTGATGACACATCATAAAAAAACTGGACTGAGGCAATGGTTGAAGGGCTTTATGTTCAAGCATATGCACCGTATGATCACCTGCAAAGAATTTGAAGATTTTGTTCTCGATTATCTTGATAACGAGCTACCCGATCGCCAACGTTCACAATTCGAATTACATATACGATTATGCCGCGAGTGTCGGCAATATTTACAAGCCTACAAACACTCAATGAACGTTAGCCACGCCGTATTAGCACCAACCAACACCGACATACCCAATGACGTTCCCGAGGACTTAATCAAAGCCATACTCAAGGCGAGAAAGAAATAAGTCCATGCGTATTAGATTGTGTAGCGTATATAAGAAATATTATTTACGTTATTTTTTTTGTGCCGTGCTTATCAGTTTGCCACTATCAGCGAGTGCGAGTTGTAAAGCAGCAGCGACTATCCGTTTACAGGTATTAGGATCAGGTGGCCCAGAAATTACAGATGGGCGAGCCTCCAGTGGCTATCTAATATGGCAACACAACAAGGCCGTTGTGATGGTGGACAGTGGCTCCGGCACCGCTCTGAATTTTGAAAAAACCAATGCTAATCTGAATGATCTGCAAGCCATTTTATTTACCCACTTTCATGTTGATCACAGCGTTGACTCCCCTACTTTAATTATGGCTAGCTACTTTACCAACCGAAACAAAAATTTTAAGGTATTCGGCCCTAGCGGTAATGCACTTATGCCATCAGCCACAAAATTTGTTCACGATTTATTAGGTAAACGTGGAGCCTATCGCTATCTGGATGATTACCTACTGCCCGAAAGTGAGAGCAGTTATAAAATTAAAGTAACCGATGTGCCCAATGTACCCTTAGTGCCGCGCGCCATACACCATTACTCGTTGAATCAACATATTAAACTGTCAGCCGTGCCCGTCCAACATGGCCCTGTTGCAGCCATCGCTTGGCGCGTGGATATAGACGGTTGTTCAATAACCTTTAGCGGTGATATGAATAATCGTTACCATACTCTGGCAGGCTTAGCGAAAAATTCTGACCTGTTAGTTGCCAGTAATGCGATCCCCGAAGGGGCAACAGGTGTTGCCCGTTTCTTACATATGCCTCCATCGGAAATTGGAAAAATTGCAGCAGCAGCACAGGTGCATAAACTCGTCCTGTCACATCGTATGCTACGAACACTCGGGCGTGAACGTGAAACAGAGAAGGAAATACGGCGCTTCTATTCGGGACCACTGCAGTTCGCGAATGATTTACAATTATTTTCTATCCCCCAAACGACAAAGCACTTTAGCCAATAAAACCTCCAATTTAACTGTAACCCTATAACCCTTCCCTGCATCCAAGTAAGTGTAATACAGCCGCAACTGGTTTTAAGAGTAACCATTAAAGTCAGTTAGCAATCATTTAATTGGGTGGGAAGCCCCTTTACAATTGGAGTTATAATATGAATATCAAAGCAGGTTTAATCTCAGGTTTTATCGCAACCATTGTACTATCAGTAATAATGGTCTTAAAAGCGAAAATGGGCGTGATGCCAGAACTGAATGCCATCAAAATGCTCGCAGGCATGATGCACGCACCATTACTGATGGGCTGGGTTGCACACTTTATGATTGGTACGGTCGTTTGGGGTATATTGTTTGCAGCATTGGTAAACAAACTTCCCGGCGGAGTGTTAATGAGTGCCATTATCTTTTCGATCGGTGCATGGCTACTGATGATGGTAGGTCCTATGCCAATGGCAGGTGCAGGTTTGTTTGGTTTAAAACTCGGCATGATGGCACCCATCGCAACCCTGATGCTACACCTTATATGGGGCATTGTACTGGGACTTTCTTACCAACGATTTACTCGATAAGTTTTACTCAATAACCTATAGCTAATGTCCCCGCAGCTTGTTTGCTGCGGGAATATTAAATACCGGCAGCTCTTTACCTCCACAGGCCGGAACCATATCCAATACATCCCCTTTCCCAAAATAGATCTGACTCAGCGTCAGTCATTCGCCTCGGTGTGCCGTTCCTGATACAGCATAAATTCATTAAACTCACCGAACTCGGCTATCGGCTTGAGTCGCTTGCGAACGAAGTCTGGTATTTTACCCCGTTGGTGTCCTGACCTGTTACGTTCCACGACAACGAAATTGATGGCACCGTTATTCAGCAAATTTCGCCACTCTGATGGATTAGCATGAAACATATCACGTGTCCGACCCTGTCCATAGAAGTCAGCAGATAGTGGTCGTTTATAAGTGTATGCAAGGATCGCCTGTTTACTATCGGCTAATAATTGAAAACGCGCCAGTACGGGTAGTTGACTACGCTGCATGCCGAGGGTGGGTCCGAATATCAAGACTAAGACTAGGAATAACACGGGAGTTATACTGGCCAAACTGTACACCACCGGCGCCATATGAGGTCGTTTCGCATCTGGTGGTTGTAGTGCAAGCGCTATGAGCAGGGCGAGTGGCGGCAGAGCGGGGTAGACATAAGCCAGCAAAACGCTGCTAGCGAATGTGAAAAATAACATCGGGGTCAGCGCCCACCAAACAAGTAGTCCACGCCACAGTTGAGCTTCTGTGCTAAACAAAACACTGGCAGGCCAGCGACCTGCCCAGCGCAATATCAAGATAACGGGCAACAGTACCGACCAGGGCAACGTGGCGCCAAACCAGAACAACCATATTGTGCCCCTCGCTGCGGTGCGAGGTGCGCCATACAGATCACCGCTCCAATGTGGCTCAATAAAGCGCAGGAAATGTTCTCCCACAAAGAAATACTGCAGAAAACCGGGTGTACGCAACTCGGCCAGCACATACCATGGTACGGCGATTAGCATGAGCAGTATGATGCCGCCGACCCAGGGAAGTCGCTCAAAGACCAGCCGCCAATGGTTACCAAACAGGCACCATAAAAACACAGTAGAACCCGTTAGTACCAGTGTAATCGGCCCCTTGGCAAGCAGTCCCAATCCTATGCCTGCAAATGCGAGATAGCCCCAACGGCGAGCTATACGTTGTTCTGGTTCGGCGAGAGCCAGTAACACTCCCACCGTGGTCATGGTGGTGGCCAATCCAAGGCTGGGATCGGTCATTACTGCTCCAGCCAGAACAAAAAACAACAGACTACTGGCAAGTATCAACACGCTCAATCTAGCTACCGATCGGCTGTACAAGCGTATCGCGAGAATGTAGAGCAAACTTAGGGTAAGCAGTCCGAGTAAAAATGATGGTAAGCGAGCGGCAAAAGTGTTGATACCGAATAACTTTAGCGATATAGCTGTCAGCCAGGTTGACAGGGGAGGTTTGGCCATAAATGGTTTACCGATATCAATTTGTGGCGTCACCCAATTGTTGGTGACAACCATAATACGACCAATATCAGCATAGCGTGCTTCTGTCGTATCGGTTAAAGGATAGAGATCAAGTGTAGCGATACGGATGAGGGCAGCGACAAGCAGCAGTATGCTGATTATCAAGCCCGTTCGTTCAAGCATCGCTATCTTCCTTCTTGCCAAATGTTTTGTGAAGTATAGTTGGATTACTCGAGTTTAGAAGAAAAGTCTAAAATAATTCACGTAAAGGGGACGGAGAAATTATTAATTAATCAATCCTTCGGCCTCTTTTTTTTGGTCGTCCTCTATACGATTATCCTAATTTAATACCGTATTTATTTTCAATTTATTGTTTAAATCGCCACCATCAACCAGCTGACAATAATGGGCTGACTGTCGAAATGAATGTAAATTTTCTTCGCTTAAGTGTACTTTAAAAATATCCCGATAAACATAACAACGCTCTTCTAAGCTTTTACCCAATGCAAGGTATTCAGCATGTGGTGTCAACCAAGATCACCTGTAATCCCCCCTTAATAACTGAACCAAAGGCTTGATACTGGATATTGTTTATCAAGGGTTGGCCGTTTAATGTCAGACTTGTGATTTCATCTGCCGTATAACCGTAAGTGATGATGGCGCCACTGGGGTAGGTTAAACTTGTTAATTGGCCAAGAGGGTTGTAGTGATACGTGAGTGTGCGCGATTGGCCTGCGCGGGTTTGTGTGAGTGCGGTGATGTTGCCGATGGCATTATAAATATATTCCACACTGGAGTCGGTGTCACTGACACTGGACAGGCGACCCCTGCTTGTTGCATTTTGGTCATAGCGATACGTTGTGGCTCGGCCATCATTTGTGGATGAACGGATTAATCGATTCAGTGCATCGTAATCGTAGGTGCTGGTTTGGCCTTTTGCGTCTGTTTTTATTTTTATGTTGAGTTGGCTAAATGTTAATTCCTCCGCCACCTTTTCTCCGCTTTTCTTTTTAATAAATATCTTTTATTAAAGTATTACTAAACAAGTAACTTGACCCCATTTTTTTCACTTCCTAAAAGAAATATTCACTTTCAAATATAACCATGATTGGAAAAGTGTAAGAAAGCATCCTTCAATAAAAAAACTTACTCGAGCAATAAGACGATGGGGAAATTCGGATGGATATGAGTATTCATACCCTTAAGTGATCAATAGCATATTAACGATCATGAAAAAACAGCACCATAATCAAATAAAATCAGAATTGCCGATCATTTTCACCGGAATAGCCAGTCTACTGGCGCTGCACTGTTTTGAACATATAAATTATATTATCTGATCATCTAAACCGGAAAGTACTGATCACTATAACGCTCATGATCAGTTAATAGTAAAAATATACCACTCCAGATATCCTGAATACTAAAATATTTACATAGAGTTTGTTTGGGGGAGACAATTATCAAATTAAACCAGAAGTCATTTTGATATATGAAGCATCTAATTTTTGATTCAACTGACGAACACTTTTAACCGTATCATTCGTAGATTTGATAACACTATCCAGTAAGGCTTCCAGTAATTTCTCTTCGGATTTTGAAGGTGTAGGATTATAATTACTCAATGCACGTCTAACGATCTCTGCAAATGAAATATGTCTATTTTCCGCAATACTTGCATTCTTAGCGATACATTCAATTCGAGCAATAAGCTTAGGTGACATTAGAGTTATTTTTCTCACCATCGAATTAGATTTATTCTTCATCCATCGCCTCTCTAGATTAATTGTAAACTGAATAACCTGACTTAGAATCATAAAATACTTTGAAATTTAGTCTGTTACAAGCCTAACAAACCAAGAACAAGAAAAATTTCTAAGTGCGGTTTTGAGAATGGTAAATTAATAGCTACGGACTTAAGTTATTAAGTTATCGGTGTCCCTCTCTTCTTCCGTTTAATTTTTGTAACAAAAAACCCAACAAATATAGAAACAATGAGTGATACACCAGCAATAATTAAAATCTTTTTTAGAAATTCAAAATCTACTGGCCCAAAATGTCCTGACGCAAAAAACCAAACCACTAGGGTAGAAACAACCACACTACCCAAAATAGATAACCAATATTTACTCTGAGTAAAATGAAAAATCAACGAGAAAACAATTGAAGTAACTAAAATAAACGTAATCATACTTTACTCTCCACAACCACATTTCTTATCAAACTGTCCCATCATCGCTCTAGTTGCTTCTGTAACTACACGGCGTTCTTCAGGACTAGGTAAAGTATCATACAATAAATGTGAAAATGGTAATTTCCAGAAACCACTATATGTTTTAAAGTAATTATGTCCACCCGAGAAAGAGTCTTGCCATGCATGTATAGCTTTGGCAAGTCCACCTTTTGAACAAGAATTAAGTTGCTTATTCACATAGTTATAGAAGTTTTTTTCACAAATTGCAGAACTCAGCCCTGCTGCACACATAGCATGCATATGAGAACTATATACTTCCTGTGAGCCCGGAAGAGAATCAACACCGCTAACACTGTCAGCTAACCAGGGCAAGATCATTATAAATTGAACTAAATAGTAAAGACACGATCAGAACGTTCAAACTCACCTAGGAGAATTGAGTAATGAGCGATTTTATGAGTCAT
>VAPK010029292.1_pt1 | contig 74748 bp, 54 predicted proteins | sample 3395031 | NCBI WGS metagenome assembly VAPK01 (sample SAMN08290443, study PRJNA428436) | hydrothermal vent metagenome | isolation source: Deep-sea hydrothermal vent chimney 1 | place: Pacific Ocean: Juan De Fuca Ridge
TTCCATCATAGCTTTTACTTTTTTCTATATAGTTGTATGGATCATTAAAATCCATCATGATTTTGTCATAAATATCTTTATAGTTAACAGTACTATGCTTATTAAAAATTTTCCACTCTCGATTATATAAAGCAAACTCATTTATATTAAACATGATACCAAATAGATTAATAGCATCATTTACCTTCTTTTCTTTATTTTTCTCATTTATATTGGAGTCGGAATTATCTGAAAGAGAGTCAATATCAATAATATTACCTCCTCTTTTCGGATAGTATTTATTCAATAGTTTTTGTTCTTCCCTATTAATAATATTAAAGTCATAGATAAAAATATACTTTTTAAACTCATTTTTATTGTAAATCAATTCGTAGAAACTACGCTTATTTGAAATAATTGAAGATGCTTTATTTAGACCTGTATAAACCGCAATTTTAAAAACTAACTCTTTATATGTTATTTCTTTTCTAATAGAACCCTTCTTATATTCTATAAATAGCTCATTTTTCAATATTTTTTCTTCTGCGTTGGAATTATAATTATCAGATCTTTCGTTAAATAAATTTAAGTAAGAATATAATTCTTGATTTGATACTGGGAATATATAATTTTTTCTTCTATTTATTTCTTTTGTAAGATTATTTGATAAGATATTATAGCTTCTATCATCTTTATTACCATTTATTAAATACAGTTTATAAAGTTTGCCTGCTATATCAAAAGTTTTTTGTTCAAAGTAATTAAATGTTTTGTGGTACTCCATTAGTATGATTTAATAATTAGTATTCAATTTTTCAGCAGTCAAATTTAACCTGCTTTTTGTGATTTTCCCGTATACTTGTGTAGAAGATATATCTGCATGACCTAACCATTTGGACACCTGTTCCATAGGCACATTATTTTCTAATAAGATAGTTGTAGCACATGTGTGTCTTGCCACATGGTGAGTGAGCTTTAGATTAATATCTGCCAACTCACCAATTACTTTTAAGTATAAATTAATTTTAACATTGCTAATTTTAGGAATCAATTTTCCTATTTTTATACGATCATCACTATTTTTGTATTTATCTAATAGTTTTTGTGTGGGTTTAATAATGGGAATTACCACTTGATCTCCTGTTTTCTCTTGTATGGTAGTTATAAATTTTGGTTCCTTATTAATATGATCGAGATTTTCAATAGTTAGATTTTGAGCATCTTTAAAACGTAAAGCAGTATATACAGAAAACAAAAAAATATCCAATGATTTTTCTAGGTGTCCTTTTAAATTAAGGTTTTCTAATCTGGAAAGTTCTTCTTTAGTCAAGTATTTTATATCTGTTTTAACTTTTCTAAGTTTAAAATCAACATAGGGTTGCTTTTTTATAAACCCCTCTTTATGTGCTTGAATTAATACTGTTCTAAAAAAACTATGTTGCTTATTAATGGTTGTTGGAGCAAGTGGTCTGTTAAATTGTTCAGATATTTGAGATTTTAAATAATTGTTGAATGAAGTTATAAATGCATAATCAACTCTTGGGAGCATTAAATCAGAAACATGATATTTTTTAGAAATAAAATCAGCTATTAACTTTTTTAATCTTTTAAACTTAAAAAAATATGTTTTTGATAGAGTAGTGTCTTTTTCTTTATTTTCAATAAATCTTTGAATAAACTCAATAATTCTATATTGTACCTTATCCTTTCCGGTAAATATATCTTTGATAAGTTTAGAGGAAATTTCATAACCTTCAATGATGAGTTGTTCTTTAACTTTAAAGATATTGGATTCAATCGTTGCAATTTTTAAATTAGTTTCAGGATCATTAAGTGGACGATTAACTTTTAAATCCCATTTATTAAGAGTTGTATAGATATCAGTGACAATTTCACTCTTTTTTCGATTGTGATAGATTCTGCAATTTATTCTATATCTACCTTTGATTTTTGTTTCTTCTTTTATGTAAAACTTAACTGAAATTTTATTTAACATCGCCATTTTTTTAGATTACATTCCGTTTATTCAATAAATAACCCATGGATTATTTTACTGAGACACAAGTGAGGCAAATCATCCTGATGAGACAAAAATGACACACTTTTGAAACAAATCTAATAAAAAGTGAGACAAATTAAAAATGAAAACCCTTGCAACGCATAGCATTGCAAGGGTATGAATGGAGACTAAAAAAGTTCCAGTGGAGATGGAGGGACTCGAACCCTCGTCCAAACAAGCAACCAAACTACTTTCTACATGTTTAGTTTTTATTTAATTTTTGTCCTAAAGCCGACTAAAAACGACCTACTTTAAGCTTAGCTTCTTTAGTTTCGAAATGTAACCAAAGCCTTTACATTTCTAGGTTTACTTTTACGATGCCTCAATCCCGATAACTATCGAGGAGAACGCCGTTAACCAAGGCTTTCAAGAGACATTCAGCTTTCCCGCCTGGCGGGACAAGGCTCATCCTACTGTGATTCAGATTAAGCAGCTAAAGCGTAGTTATTCTCGCCGTTTAAAAAAGTGAAATCGATTTTTACGAGTACTATTTCATGACTCGACATGCTTATAATCCGACTGATCTTGCTGTCAAAACCGGTCATCCCCTTAATGAAATAGATAAACTTTGTTTATCGTAATAGAACTAATCCCAAATTTATTTTAGGAACTCATTCAATATGCCTCACGTCTATTATTTAATAGAAATGGAGATAGTTTGCAAATCTATAAAAAACATTTCTAAAAATCTTGTACAAATCTGCAAAACCAAATACATTTGTACAAATTTTATACCAAATTTGCTTTTTATGGCAATGGATCACCAAAAACCACTTTCATTATGAAGATTGCAATCATTAAAGAACGAAAAAACCCACCCGATAAAAGAGTTGTTTTACCTCCAAATGCTTGTAGATCTCTATTAAAAACCTTTCCGGAAATGGAAATAAAAGTGGAGAGCTCTGAAAACAGAACTTTTACAGATAGCTCTTATTCTCAAATTGGAATTGAAGTAACTGATAACATAAAGGATTGTGATGTGATGCTTGGGGTAAAGGAAGTTCCAAAGGATGATTTAATTCCCAATAAAAAGTATTTTTTCTTTTCACATACGATTAAGAAACAGCCTTACAACCGTGATTTATTAAGAGAGGTGTTGAAAAAAAATATTGAATTGTATGATCATGAAGTGATTACTGATCAAAATGGAGTAAGATTGGTTGCTTTTGGCAGATATGCAGGTATAGTAGGTGCGTATAATGCTTTTAGAACTTATGGTCTTAAAACCAGATCGTATGATTTACCCAAAGCACAAACATTGCATGACCAGCAGGAATTGATTGCCGAATTAAAAAAGATCCAGCTTCCAAATATTAAAATTGTTCTTACCGGAAAAGGAAGGGTTAGTTATGGGGCAAAAGAAATGCTAGATGCCATGGGTGTAAAAGAAGTTGGGGTAGAGGATTATCTTCAAAAGGAGTTTAAAGAAGCTGTTTATGCACAAATTGACGTTTTGGATTATAACAAAAGAAAAGATGGGAAAGTAATTGATATGTATGACTTTTTTAACAATCCAACCGAATACCAAAGTGATTTTATGCGTTTTGCCAAGGTGAGTGATATTTATATTGCCTGCCATTTTTATGGAACGGGTGCTCCTTTTATATTTACACGAGAGGAAGCCAAAGACACAAATTTTAAGATAAAAATCGTAGCGGATGTTAGTTGTGATATTGATGGACCGGTAGCCTCTACAATTAGACCATCTACTATTGCCGACCCAATTTATGGCTATGATGCTCTAGCAGAAAAAGAAATTGATTTTTTAAACGAAAAGGCCATTGCAGTGATGGCAGTTGATAATTTACCAAATGAATTACCAAAAGATGCTTCTTTGGGATTTGGTGATAATTTTGTAAAACATGTGATTCCGGCATTTTTCAATGGAGACAAAGATGGAATTTTAGAAAGAGCAAGAATGACCCAAAATGGGAAACTGACCAAAAACTTTTCTTATTTACAGGATTTTGTAGATGGTAAATAAATTTGTAATAAAACATTTATAACCTTGCAGCCAGATCCAAATTTTTTAATACAACTTGCTAATACAAAAATGCCTTTTGGTAAATTTAAAGGTGTTTATTTAATTGATATTCCGGAATATTATTTAGTATGGTATCGAAACAAAGGATTTCCGAAAGGAAAACTCGGACAAATGATGGAAAGTATTTTTGAAATAAAAAGAAACGGACTGGAGGAGATTATCTATAAAATTAAAAAACATTCCTGATAATAATTTCTTTCTATAAATTTATCTTTTCAAATTTTGATCACAAAAAAACTTAACAGTAATTAGTTTTATAATACCTGTTTTTAGTATAAAAAATCAAGTCCAAGAAGTTAATAAAAATTACGAGTAAATAACAAAACAATATTTTTTATTTTGAATTTTTATTATAAACACTTGCAATCATTGACATCAACCTGTCAAAAAAATATTAACCATGATTTGTTAATAATTAATTAACATATTTAAAAAAACACCTTGGTTTTATTATACTTTTAAATCGGGAAAAAAATTACAAAATACCTTTTAAAATTATGGTGGAAGAAAAAGTCAGAAATGCAACTTATACTTATGAAGAAGTTTTAACTAGCTCATTATCATACTTTAACGATGATGAATTAGCTGCAACAACATGGATTAATAAATATGCAGTTAAAAATAGCGATGGTGAGTTTTTAGAAAAAACTCCAGATCAGATGCACAAAAGAATGGCAAAAGAATTTGGAAGGATAGAATCTAAATATTCTCCTGATGAAAGTGCATTTGAAGGGTTTTCTAAGTATGGAAAAAAAAGAAAACAACTAACAGAAGAACAGATTTACAAATTATTTAAAGATTTTAAATATGTGATTCCCCAAGGAAGCGTAATGTTTGGTTTAGGAAACCAGGAAATAGTTGCCTCTTTGTCAAATTGTATTGTTATTCCACCAGTTTATGATTCTTATGGAGGTATTTTTCATACCGATCAACAAATGGCACAACTATTCAAAAGAAGATGTGGTGTTGGAGTTGATCTTTCCGAATTAAGACCAAGAGACGCAAAAGTTTCTAATGCCGCAGGAAGTACTACCGGAGCCGTTTCTTTTATGAACCGGTTTTCAGGAACCACACGAGAAGTTGCCCAAAACGGGCGTAGAGGTGCTTTGATGCTGACCATGGATATTGCACATCCGGATATTGAAGAATTTATTAACATCAAACAAGATCTTACCAAGGTTACCGGTGCAAATATTTCTTTACGATTGTCTGATGAATTTATGCAGGCTGTAGAAAATAAAGAAAAATATACTTTGCGTTGGCCAATTGAATCAAAAACACCAAAATATACAAAGGAAATTGATGCAGAAAAATTATGGAAGACCATTATTAAAAGTGCTCATAATACTGCAGAACCAGGATTGATATTTTGGGACAGACAGCACCATTACTCCACTTCTTCTCTTTATCCCGGATTTAAGAATTCTTCTACGAATCCGTGTTCAGAAATAGCAATGCAGGGAGGTGATAGTTGTAGATTGATTGCTGTTAACTTATATAGTTTTGTGGATAATCCTTTTACGAAGGAAGCAAAATTCAATCATAAAAAGTTTTATGAAGTAGTTTATGAAACACAAAGGCTGATGGATGATTTGGTAGATCTTGAACTGGAAGCAGTGGATAAGATTCTTACCAAAATTGAAAGTGATCCAGAGCCTGATTATATCAAACAAAATGAGATTGATACCTGGAAATTATTACAGGAAACCGGGAGAAAAGGACGTAGAACTGGTTTAGGTTTTACAGCTTTAGGTGATACCATGGCAGCATTGGGAATCAAATTTGATACAGACAAGGCAATTAGCGAGGTAGATGAAATTATGAAATCAAAGATTACTGCAGAATTTGACAGTAGTGTTGATATGGCAATTGAACGAGGTCAGTTTGAGGTTTTCAATAGAAATATTGAAGATAAATCAGAATTTATTCAAATGCTTCAAAATGAATTTCCTGAGCTTTATGACAGAATGATGATCCACGGACGTAGGAATATTTCAATCAGTACTGTTGCACCAACAGGATCATTGAGTATGCTGGCACAGGTTTCTTCGGGGATTGAACCGGTATTTTTAATGGCATATAAACGAAGAAGAAAAATAAATCAGGATGATAAAAATGCAAAAGTTGATTTTGTAGATGATCTTGGAGATGCTTTTGAAGAATTTACAGTTTATCATAAAAAATTAAAAACCTGGATGGATATTAGCGGTGAAACAGATATGGATAAGAGTCCGTATGCAGGAGCAACCGCACCTGAAATTGACTGGGAAAAGAGGGTAGAAATACAATCTTTGGTTCAAAAATATACAACCCACTCTATTAGTTCCACGATCAATTTAGCATCTGATGCAACAGAAGAGCTGGTTGGAGATATTTACATGGAATCATGGAAACAAGGCTTGAAGGGAATTACAGTATATCGCGATGGTTCCAGAAGTGGTATTTTAGTTGCAGCAGATAAAAAGGATGATAAGACAGAAGAAACAGTAACAACATACCATGAAACAACAGTTTTCCCTAAAAGACCTAAAACTATTGAAGCTGCTATTGTCCGTTTTCATAATGAAAAAGAGAAATGGCTTGCTGTTGTTGGTTTAATCGATGGTAAAGCGTATGAAATCTTTACAGGAAAAATGAAAGATGCCTTTAATTTACCACAATGGGTTGATAAAGGATGGGTGATTAAAAACAGAGATGAAAACGGAGTTGCCAGATATGACTTCCGTTATGTAGATAGCGATGGTTATAAAACGACTATTGAAGGTTTATCCCGATCATTTGATAAAGAATTTTGGAATTATGCTAAATTAATTTCCGGTGTTTTACGTCATGGAATGCCAATGGCATATGTAGTAGATCTTATTCAAAATTTGAATTTGTATGATGATCATATCAATACCTGGAAAAATGGAGTTTGCAGAGCATTGAAACGTTTTGTTCCCGAAGGAACTGAAGCAGCCGATAAAAAATGTCCTGAGTGTGGTGATCCGGAAGGGTTGATTTATTCAGAAGGATGTTTAAAATGTGTAAGTTGTGGTCATTCCAAATGTGGATAGATCCTACTAATAAGAATTTGTAGTAAATGTAATTGATAAGAAACGCTGATTTAGATTTTTAAATCAGCGTTTCTTTATTTTTAAGAAGAAACCTCATGAATCATGGTTGGATTACCATTATTCCATGTAGATAAGATATCGGTTGCAACCTGTGTTCCACTTCCTGAAGCGATGGAAAACTGACTAACATACCCTGCTAATATTCCAGCAACATAAATACCTTCTTTAACCTTATGGTCTGTATTTTTTAATTGTATTCTTTGCTTGGCAGCAGGTAGTTTTTTATGCGGTTCTACATATTCCATCAACCCTTCAATACTAAATAGGTTAGAAGGACCAACAGCTACAACCACTATTTTTGTTTTGTATTCATTTTTGTTGGTAACAACAGTAAAATCACTGGCTTCGCCTTCAATTTTTACTACTTTTTCTTTTTCAATTTGATCCACATGGGAATAAATTTCAGAAAGATGTTTTTTACCTTCTTCTAAAATTTCTTTTCCGGTTGTATCTGGTTTTATTCCCAGCACATTGTTAAACAAACCATTGGCCAAAGCCGAAGCTTTTTGATGCATAACAATCCCAATTTTTTTGTCTTTTGCAAAAGATGTGTTTTTAGCAGATCCTAATACCAAAGCACAGGACATTCCTGCTGCACCACCCCCAATAATCAAAACATCATAACTCATATTATATTTTTTTAGTTGAACAATCCTTGTACATTTGATGCAAAAAGTTTTATGGCTATTGCCAGTAATATTACGCCAAATATTTTTCTAATCACGTTAATTCCTCCCTGACCCATCACTTTTTCAATTTTATGTGAAAACTTTAATACTAGATATACAAATATCATATTTACGACAATGGCAATAATGATATTTACAGTTTGAAATTCCGCTTTTAGTGATAAAATGGTAGTCATGGTTCCGGCTCCGGCAATTAACGGAAAAGCTAGAGGAACCACACTTGCGGTTTCTGGTTCATCATCTTTAAACAATTCAATTCCCAGTACCATTTCCAAGGCTAGAAAAAGAATCACCAAAGCACCTGCAACAGCAAATGAATATACATCAATTCCAATTAATTTTAATATTTCTGTTCCTAAAAACAGGAAAATAATCATAATCAACATGGCCACAACAGAAGCTTTTTCTGACTGAATATGACCAACTTTTTGTCGCAAATTGATAATGATCGGAATACTGCCAATAATGTCAATTACCGCAAACAAAATCATGGATGCTGTCATTATTTCTTTAAAACTAATATCTTTAAATAGATCCATTTGAATAATACTTAAGGTAAACCTGTTTTTTACTGGGAGCAAAGATAGTTATTTAATGTATTTTTGCGCAATAATTTAATATGGTAAGAATGTTTCAAATAGGAAAAACAATTATTTCAGAAGATATTATTGAGAAAGATTTTATGTGTAATTTGAGTGCATGTAAAGGCGAATGCTGTATTGATGGGGATGCAGGAGCTCCTTTAGAAGAGAATGAATTACAAATTTTAGAAGATATTTTTCCTAAAGTCAAACCATATTTAAGAAAAGAAGGACTTAAATCTATTGAAAAACAAGGTGTTTACACAACAAATGAAGAAGGCGAACATGAAACACCATTGATAAATGGTGAAGATTGTGCTTACGTAATATTTGATGAAAATAAGGTTGCTATGTGTGCTATTGAAGAAGCATATAATCAGGGTGAAATTAGTTTTAAGAAACCTGTTTCCTGCCATTTGTATCCGGTTCGAATTCAGAAATACAGTGAATTTTCAGCAATAAATTACCATAAATGGGAGATTTGTGATGATGCATGTGTCTTGGGAAAAGAATTAAAAGTGCCAGTTTATAAATTTGTCAAACAGTCACTTATACGGAAATTTGGGCAGGATTGGTATGAAGAACTGGAGAAAGTTGCTAATAATAGAAAATAATCACCTATATCTTATTAATATTTCAGTTGTTATAGTTTCATCAAGTTTTTTATTTAAAAAAACCTATTTTTATTTAAAAAATCGATAAATTAGCATTGTGACCAATCTACAATTCAATAGAATAATTCTGCTTTTTTTATTTCTTCCTCTGTCTGTTTTTTCTCAAAAAATAGACAGTATATATGTCTTTGAAATAAATTCTAAAGCTATAAATCAAGAAAGAAATGGCTCTTTTTCTGAAGCTTATTTATTGATTAATAATCTGATACCTAGATTAAAAGAGCAGGATCTTCCGAAACATTTGGTGTATTCTTATCAAACAAAAGCAGGTATTGAGCAAAACCTTGGGAAATACAAGGAGTCTATAAAAACAGCTAAAGAGGCTTTACAAATTTGTTTGGAAATAAAAGATTCAGCAAATATCGCCTATAATTATAATTTGATAGGTATTGGTTATTATTTTCTATCTGACTATGAAAGCACAAAAATTTATTATGAAAAATCATATTCTTTAAAGAAAAGAATATCTTCAGATTATAAAGGGCTTGCAGCTTCTGCGTATAATCTTGCTATTTTATATGAAGATCTGGCTCAGCCTGAAATGGCATTAAAACTTTATAAAGAAGCAGAATTATATTTATTAAAATTGGATGGTAACAGGACTTTCCTATCGGATATTTATGTGGGTCTGGCACATTTGTATTTTTTCAATAAAGAAATTGATAAAGCGGAAGAATATTCTGAAAAAGCAATGGATGTTGGTTTGATTTCGTATGGAGAGTTCAACCCAAATATGACTTTTGTTTATAACTCTTATGCGAATATTTTAGAGAACCAAGAAAAGTATAAGGAAGCAATTAAATTACTTAAGAAAAGCCTTAAAATAAGAGAGCAAACCTATGGTAAGAATCATAAGTGGACCTGTGAAAGTAACTATAAATTAGCAGAGGTTTTAGTCATTGATAAACAATATGAAAAAGCAATTGGTTATTTCAAAAAAGCAATTGACATTGGCGAAAAATCAAATAGTACCCAGTACCTGGCCAATGCTGAACTTTTTCTTGCCAAATTGTATATTGAACAGGATATTAATCTTGAAAAGGCTGAAAAGCTGATTTTAAGTGCTTTGGATAAAAACATAAGAGTTTTTGGGTATAAAAATGATATTATAGCTGATGATTATTACTATTTGGCAAAACTGGCAAAAAAGAATAATGATAAGGAGAAGTTATTTGCTTTTATAACCAAAACTTTAAATTCAGCAAATTTTAATGCAAATAAATTGGATGAAGTTATTGCGCCATATCAGGTGTTAAATTCACTAACCTTATTGGGAGACTGGTATACTGATGAGTATGAGAAGACAAAAAATATAGAAGTTCTGAAGGACAAATTTCAATTAATTGATCAGGAAATAGACTTAATTAAATATATCCAGAAAAACTTTTCCTCCGATCAATCTAAAATAAACTTTGCTAATGAATACAGGAAAGTATTTGAAAAAGGGCTGAATACCTGCTGGGTTCTTTACCATAAAAATAAAGATCCGAAGTATTTGGAAAAAGCATTTGAATTATCAGAAACAAATAGAGCCACCACCCTTTTAGAAGGTGTACAAGATACCAAATTTAAATTATACAGTGGTATTCCAAAGGTGTTACTTGATAAAGAAAAAAAGATAAAACAAGATTTAGATCGGGTAAGATTAGATCTTTACTATGAAAAAAAGGCTTCCACTCCTGATAAGGAATATTTTTCTAATTTATTAGATAAGAGGATTTTATATAGTAAGAAGCTGGATAGTATCCAATCAGCATTTGAAAAAGAGTATCCCAGATATACAAATTTGAAATACAGCGACAAAGTGATTGGTATTTCAGATGTTCAAAATAATTTGGATAAAGATACACAACTGATTATATATTTTTTAGGTGAGAAAAATTTATATTCTTTTAACATTACAAAGAATCATGCTACGTTTTTGAAAGGTACTGTTTCTGAGGATTTGATTGAAAAAACTAATTTATTTAAAAGCGAGTTAATTACTCAAAAGGATGTATACAAAGTTAGTCATAAATTATTCAAATACCTTTTAAAACAACAAATTAACAACGAAAAAGAAAATTTGATAATAATACCTGATTACGTATTGAATTATATTCCCTTTGAAATTTTGCAAAAGGATAAAAACAGGTATTTAATTGAAGATTTTACTATTTGCTATGCTGGGTCTGTTCAGTTGTTACTAGAATTAAAAAATGATTTTTTCAAATATTCCCCACCTAAATTTTGGGCTGGTTTTTCTCCCGATTATACAGAAGGTAAAATGATTTCATCGGCATCAAATGAAATTCAATCGATAAAAGAAATGGTTGGTGGTGATGATTTTATAGGGAATGAGTCGAAAAAACAAAACTTTTTAGAGAACAATAAAAATTATTCCATATTACATTTGGCAATGCATGCCGAAATTAATAATGAATACCCGCAGTTTAATAAGTTAGTTTTTTCAGATGGTGATTTAACAGCATCAGAGATTTATTTAAGTAATACCAAAGCTAATTTAGCTGTTTTAAGTGCTTGTAACACTGGTTTTGGTAAACTGGAGAAAGGAGAAGGTGTAATGAGCATGGCAAGGGCGTTTCACTTTTCTGGTGTTCCTTCTGTATTGATGAGTTTATGGAAAGTTCCTGATAAGGAAACAAAGAAAATAATGGTTGCTTTTTACAAATACCTCAGAAAAGGAGAAAAGAAAAGTGACGCACTTAGAAAAGCAAAAATTGATTATTTAAATTCAACAAGTGATAAGAATTTATTACACCCTTTTTATTGGGCTGGTTTTGTATTAAATGGTAATGCAGACCAGCTTATCACCGATTATTCTACCTATTATTATATCCTAATTGGACTGGTTTTAGTGTCAGTATTCCTGTTTTTATTAAAAAAAAGACAATAATTATTCTAAAAATCCTATAATTTTTTTTGCTTCTTCTTTTTTGAAGGTATAGGTTGGGTGCTCTGCAATAACCGAAAACTGTGAAAGAGCTTTTTTAGTATTACCAGTTTTTAAATAGGCAAGAGCCAGATACCAGTTAGCCATTTCAGTAAAATTCTCTGAGGTCGAATCTTTGGTTTCATTTACAGCAATTGGTAAAAGCACCTGTATTGCATCATTAGCTTTGTTCAAAGATAAAAGACACATCGCTTTGTAAAACTGAATGGATGATTCATTGGGGTTAGATACAGAGTTGAATAAATTTATTGCCTTGTGATAATCGTTATTTTCATAAGCAACAAAAGCACTATGTTTAATGGTTTTAGGTGATTCTCCACGAACAATGGGTTGAACGATATTACGATATGGTTCAAAATTTTGAGCGTATAATTGTTCATTGGAAGGGAAATAACTGTCTTTTATAAACCAAATACCAAACCCTAGCAAAAGTGTTATAGAGGCAGCAATCAGCCATTTAGTAAAGGAAGTATTTCCTTTTGATTTTTCCTGATACTCTTTTTCAAATTGTTGAAGATCTAATTTCAACTTTTCTCTTTGATCTAAAGAAATGGCTTTTTTCAAGTCTTTTTGAAACAGGAATTCTTTTTTAAATTCTTTATCGTTTTGCAGTTTTTCATTAAAAGAAATCTGCTCTTTTGGATTTAAAGAATTTTCAAAATATTTCTCTATTAAATCAGTATTGTTCATATTTGATTACTATATTTTTTTAGTTGTTTGATACAACGTGATTTCTGACTTTTAAGAACATTTTTACCACTATAATTTAAAATTTCTGTAATTTCATCTAAATTGTAACCATAATAATAAAATAGTTCAAGTACTTCTTTACAACGGTCTCCTATTTTTTTAAATCCTTTTTTTAAGAGGATTTGTTGATTAGTTGGTTTTTCTTCATTAAAGTTAACATCAAAATCAAAGTTTTTTTCAACAACTTCAATATCATCCGTAATGTTTAGTTTTGCTTTCTCTCTAAACGAATGATATATTTTATATTTCCCTATGGCAAATAAGTAGGTTGAAATACTACTTTTTAAATCATCAATCTTACCATGGATAGCGTTTTCCTGTAGAACAAGAATAGCATCATGGTAAATATCTAATGAATCATATTCTTCAATATGAAACCCCTTTGCAAAATTAATAAAAGCGGCTCTATTATCAGTATATATTTTTTGTAGAGTAGCTTTATCTTTTTGTTTGAGTAATTCAATTATTTTTTTTGATCCAATATCATTCATTTCTAAAGTAAAGTAACATAATTAGAAAGTATTAAACAAATATATAATCCTTTATATTTAACTCATTTTAACTTTTTTTATTTCCTAAAAAACGGCTAAAATTCATCCACATTTTGTTGCTATCCTTATTCATAGCTCTGCTATACACTACGAAAAGCACCTCTTCTGTATAAATTTCAACTCGTTTTTGGTTAAAAGCTAAAAGTCAAGATGAGTTCATTGATTTAGATCGTTAATTTTTAAATTTTTAAGAATTAAGTTTAAATAGAAACAATTCATTAGTATTTTTAAAATTTAGCTTAAAAACTATTCAAATTATGACCTGGTTTACCTGAAATTTGTTCAATAATAGATCTATATATACAAATCGGGTAAGTTTATTTGGTGGATTTTTATTTAAGATGGTTTTAATTCTTCCTGTGGATACCGCATTTTTAGCCAACCAACGTAAAAAATTTCCATTCTCATTTTTCCAGTTCTCTTTCAAAATCCAGAAAGTCCCACCTCCAGATCCTATTCTATTTCCAGGAGGATCAGAGGCACAAAACCATGTTTTAGATCTTTATCTTCAATAGCATTGAAATAACGAACCAGATTTGTTGGTAGAGAAAGTAACTTTTTCATAAAAAGCGATTGATAACATAAAGAAACAACCAAAAATTTAAACGAACAACTGATTGTGCTGTTTTTATCGTTTTTTAAATTTAATTTCCCTGAATTAATACATGATCTATATCATATGTTGTAGTTTTTTCAGGGTCACTTCCCTGATATTTGAATGCAATGTTAATTTCACCTTGCAAACAACTTAAGCCTACTTTTCCTGAAGAAATAAATATCTTGTTTTCACTTCCTTTAGACCCTTTTGAAATTTGTACATCTAATTGTTGCCAGGTAGCATTTTGAATGTTTTCATTGTAATTATTACTTACCCATACAGTTAATATGGTGCCGGTTTCAAAGGTGCTTCTTGTTTGAAAGGTTAAAACCTCATCTGTTGATTGTGATAAGTCTATTTTTGGGGTTACCAGCCAGACTTCCATATAATCTTCTGCAGAGTTATAGCCGGAGATCTGCATGTAAACATTACCGTTTTTACTTCGTTTTTTAAATTTACCATTACCAAAGTTCACATTGATATTTGACCATCCCATTTTTGCGAGATCACTGGTGTTTTTCATTTGATCAAAGTCTTCATAAAAAATAATATTGGTGTTATTTTCAATATTTCCATTGCAATTTAAATATTCAGGGTCGCAACGTTCGGTATTGTTAAGTTTAATTTCAGAGAGGTTATTTACTTGTAAAATATACTTTTTACCATAATAATCCTTCGTTAATACAGCACTTATAGTTCCGGTTTTATCACTTATCATATTCATTTTAAAATCAGCATAGGTACTTGTACTTAAAATAGTATTCCACAAACTGGAACATTGCTCAATTACTCTTTCAGCACTGTATGCATCAAATGATTCTCCGGCAAAGGTTCTGCCAGTTTCATCTTTTTTAAATTGTATATTTTCAAGTTGTATATAAGTACCAATATAATCCTCAGAGAAATCACTAATTTCAAGTTTTACTGGATGAATATCTATTGTTTCCGTTGAACGGAGGATAAAACTATTGATGAGAGAAGAAGGAATCACCTCTAGTTTGTTGTTTGATAAATAGCCAAGTTTGAATTTCCCATTTTCATTGCTCATACTTAGCCCGGCTAGTGTGATATACAATTTTCTCCCAAAATTATATTTTGTGAATAATGCTTTTTGATCGATTATGATCTCAATTCCTGCGGTTGGATTTTCAAAATTATCCTGAACAATAAGTGTTTTGTAAAAATTACCGCTTTCATCACTTGAAATGACATATCCTTCGAATACTGAGTTGTCATTTTTATCAAAAGTATAGATCTTTTCAGTTGATTGCTTGAATACGTTTTTTATGGCTTTTATATTTGTTGTGGTAACAATATTTTGACTTTCCATTTTTATTTGTGGAATCTCAAAATCATCTGTTTGAACACAGGAAAGAGTAAGTACAAAAACTGTAAGGTATATTATAAATTTTTTCATGATATTGGTTATGTTATTTCCATATCGCAAAGTTAAAACTGAGTTTTGCAAAGAAAACCTTAGCGGTTCTTTGAAATTTCTTAACAATTATTTGCAATATTATATAAATGAGTTTTGTATTCCTTTTCATATTTATTTTTTAAAACCTAAAATAAACTGAGGTATAATAACTTGTACCATACCCTAACCAGTATTTAGATCCAAACAGTGGTTTTTCTCTTGTTTTATCTTCTAAAAGAGTATTGTAATTTGCATTTCGTGATTGTTCAAACCCACCGGTTTTATATTTGGTATTTAATACATTTCCCACATTTAGAAAAAACCCAAAATAACATTGGTGGATCTTCCATGATTTTCCACCAACAATATTGACCAGATAATAAGGATTGAATTTTTCCTGTTTTAATAGTTCTCTTGCAATTTCCTCATCATAATCCGTTATGGGAAGTTCGTCACTATCAAGATAAAAATTCTTTGTCCGGGTAATTGGAGCAATATTTATATAAGAATTGTTAAAATAATTACCCGTAACCCCAAGCCACCAATAATTCGGACTATTATATTCCATGCCAATGGAATATGCTTGCTGAGGTCCTTCGGAAACAAAATAATTTTTTAATGAAACTTCACCATAGTTTAGTGGTTCGGTAAAATTATCAGAGGTTAAATACAAATTTGGGTTTGAGCTGTAAACAGACTGCCCAATAGCGGCAATACCTTTTAATTTGAAACCAACAGTTATTGGGATTTCTATTCCAAATTCAAGTCCAAAGTTTTGCTTATCAACTCCGGTCAAAACTTCCTGAACAAAAGCGGTGGTTTGTGAATGTTCAATTCCGGTTAAACCGTCGGCAAAGTAAAAGGAAATATCTGTCTGGTCTTTTAAATTTATACCATAAAGAGTTAACTGGGCATTTATTTTTGGAGATCGTAAATGATAGCTGAAATCAATTCCAGTAATTTTTTCATCGGTTAAACCGATCACGATATCATTATTTTCACGGGCATTGGAAAACGTATTTTGCAGTGTTGGTGCTTTGGTATAATATGCAGCACTGGCAGATAAAATGTGTCTTCCGGAAAGTTTGTAAACGACTCCACTTTTAATTCCAAAATTCTGAAAATGAAGCATTTCACTTTTTCCTAAAGAAGTATTTCCGGGGTAAGCACCATTTTCATAAAAGCCGGTTCTTTGGCTTTTACTATTGCTGTAATTTATTGCTACGTAAGCATCTGTTTTACGATTGGCATAGGTGGTTTGTAAAAATCCATTTAAAACAGATGTATCAAAGTTAAAGTTGTATTTAAAACGATCACCATTCGTTATAATTCTGTTTGGATTTTGAAGATCACTTTGTGCTTCATCGATATGATCCGCATAAATATCAACATCTAAAAATCCATTTCCTCCAAGCAGATCAGTCATTTTTGCAAAATTTTCTGATCTTAATTTGGTGTAATTTATCATTGCATTTATCGCAAAATTTTCATGCATCTTTTTATAGAATATAGAATTAAAAATCAGCTGTCTATCATCATTTCTATCTTCATACAAGGCATAAATACTGTTGTTTCCTGTGGCTGTTGTAATTTGATTTGCTTCATATAAATCCAGCCAGTTGATCTGACCGTTTTTTATAAACTCCTGTTCGGCCAAATAAGCATTTTCGTAATTGGGTTTATCCGTATCCTGTAAAAAATAGCTGGGTAACTTTTGATAGTAACTTGGATCAGGATTTGTACCTCCACCAATAATCGTTTGTTCATCACCTTCTCCTACAATTCTTGCTCCTCCATAATCCAGTCTACTATTGCCTGTTTTACCAAACTGATAGGTAATATTGCTTTGAAGAGTGGTCTGATCATTTATTTTCCAAAAGTGACTTAACTGTAGGATGGGCTCTGTAATACTTTTAAGTCGGTAATTTCTAATATCTCCTTGCTGATTACCCCAGTAGGCATTGTATTTTAAATCTTTCAGGTCGTATACTTCTTGTGTATTGGGAGATGATTTTCCCCGGGTATTGGATGCGTATATTCCTGTAAAATTTAAGTTATGATTCTCATTGATCTTCTTTTCAACAGAAACAAAAAAGGAATTTGCATCGTAAAGAGTGCCTTGTCTAAAACCTTCTTTGGCAAACCTTTTAGAAGCTGAAAAAGTATAAGCCCAGCCAGTTTTTAATAAGCCGGAGCTATAGCTGGCCATTACCCTTCCTTTGTAACTTCTGTTGGAAGCGGCATAGGATATTTTGGTTCCTTTTCTATAATTGGAAGCTTCTGTATGAAAATTTGTCGAGCCATTCAATCCACTAAAAGAGAAATCAGATGCATGTAAATTCTTGGTGAATTCCTGATTTCTCAACACATCATTTAAACCTCCCCAATTACTCCATTGTGGCCTTCCGTTGAATAATTTATTCATTTTTACCCCATTGAGTAAAACCTCTGCATGCTCACTGCCTAAATTTCTGGGTTTGAAAAAAGTAGGACTAAATTCATATGCAACTGTTTTTAAAAAGACATCTTTTGTTGCACTTAATAATCCGGCTATAGAATTGGATTCTCCTTTTTCATTTTCATAAAGATCATCATTACTAAGTGAGATGATGCTCAAATCAGGTTTATTCTCATAATTTACAGATAATTGAATGATTCCAAGATTCAGTAGATTGGTGTTTTTATCCGTATTAAAGGGTATTTTCTTTGTTGTATATCCCGAAAAGGAAATCTGTAGGATATGTTCTCCTGTTGAAATAGATTCTATGGTAAATTTTCCATTTAAACCGGAGTATGTTTTTTGCTTTTCTTTTAAAAGGAATAGCTGTGCTCCTATAAGTGGTTTACCTGTATAACTATCTATAATTTTACCATTGATGGAGGAATAGGTCTGTGCTTTTACACTTTGAATAAAAAGAACCCCAAAAAAAAGATATAAAGTTGCTTTTTTCATAGTTATTTGAGAGGTGATGGTTAGTTGATATTCTTTTATGCTTCTTGTTGGAAAAAGTCAACATAAAAAAAGTTGAAAAAAAATGTTAACCTTTTGTATTAAATGTTACTAATAGGAAAACAATCCCTTTTGATTGTCAGTAAAAAGCTACATATCGTTCTTATTTTCTCTGTTTTTCATTATACAAATCCCTCATTGTCAGAATTCCAAATTTAAAATAAGGACGATTGCTTTTTATAATGTGGAGAACCTTTTTGACACCATAAACAATGCCGATACTTTTGATGATGACTTTACACCCAAGGGTAAAAATTCATATAATTCAAAAGTTTACCATAAAAAAATTGATCATATTGCAAAAGTGATCTCTGAGATTGGATATAAAACTACCATGAATTCACCTGTGATAATAGGACTGGTTGAAATTGAAAACAGAATGGTTATGGAAGATCTGGTTCATTCAAAATTTCTTGGCAACAGGAATTACAAAATCATACATTTTGATTCACCAGACAGAAGAGGAATTGATGTGGCACTCATCTATCAGGAGAAATATTTTGTACCTGTTGAACAGAAGAAATTTGAAGTAAAAATTTGGGATGAGGAAGGAATGAGAATTTTTACGCGTGACATTCTTTGGGTACATGGAATTTTAGATGGAGATCCTGTGCATATTCTTGTAAATCACTGGCCTTCTAGGCGTGGCGGACAAAAAAGAAGTAATGCCAAAAGAATGAAAGCTGCTTATGTATGCAGGCAGATTATTGATAATATTAAGAAGGAGTATGAAGATGCAAAGATCATTTTAATGGGTGATTTTAATGATGATCCAATAGATAATAGTATCAAAAAAGGACTTTTAAGTGTAGGTGAGCAAAAGGAAATAGATGCAGACCATTTGTTTAACCCTATGGAAAAAATGTTTAAAAAGGGATTAAATACACTGGGTTATAGAGATAAAACAAACCTTTTTGACCAGTTTTTAATAAGTTCTGCAGGGGTAAGTATTGATAAAAATCATGACTATTATAAATTTTATAAAGCTGGTATTTATAACCCTTCTTATATGATTACAGCAAGTGGAAAATATAAAGGATATCCTTTTCGGAGTTTTCAAAATAGTAATTATGCAGGTGGTTACAGTGATCATTTCCCGGTTTATATCTATCTGATAAAAAGAGCTAAAAATGAGCCTAAAAATCAAAGTACAAAAAGGATCACCAAATAGGAGTACCCCATAAAAAAACCTCAACGAAAGTTGAGGTTTTTTATTTGTATTAAATTAATTTTATTCAAATAACCATACACTTTTTATCGAAGTAGCTTCATCCTGGTTTATATTTGAATTCGTATCTGCCTCTGATAAAGGGTAAATAGCTCTTCTGAACCATAATCCAGTATATTCACTTTCAGAATCTTCTTCTAAACGTAATTCAAGTCCTTTAAATACATCATTTGAAAAGTTATATCTACGCATATCGCTAAATGTTTCTGTATTATGAATATTTGCTATATACTTCTCTTTCATAATATGGTTTAGCATCAAACCTGTTTCACCAACAGCTACTACAGGGTCTGCCATATAATCAGAACCACTAACACCTACGGCATTCATATTTGCAGAAATTCCCTCCATATAAGCTGCATAGGCATCAGCAGAACTTCCTATACTAGTTGTTGTACCTCCATTTGCTAAAAATGCAGCTTCAGCTTTTATAAACATAGCTTCTGCATAGGTAATCAAAATCAATGGTGAATTTTCTTTTGTATAATAACCACCATCTTTATAATAAGTATTTGCAGGATAATAAATAATGTTATCAGGGTCACTATCATCTTCAATATCAGAAGATTCCCCTGTACCACCATTCATAAATCCCCTCCAAGGATCCCCTTCAGCACCTTCATTTTCAAAAATCGCAGGTAATCTGGGGTCAATGTTAACAACCCCACCTTCAAACGGATAAGTTTTACCATTCATCATAGTAATCAATTGATCATTAGGTGCACGATAAAAATTGGCTGTATTTCTACTCAAAATATTTGTTGAATAATATGGGTTGATCTTTCCTTCCGGGAAGAATAATTTCATATCATCACCATTTGAAGTAAATCCGTTTGCAATAGAAGCTAAAACATCATCTGCTGTTGCACCTCCGCTTTTTATTAATTTTAATTGCATACGAGCTTTAAAAGTATAAGCAGCTCTTAACCATTTATCATAATCTCCATTATAGATTAAATCTTCCTTACCCATACCAATTAATGAAGGGTCATCACTTTCTAAGGCTGTAATTGCTTCATTCAAAAGGGTCATAGCCTTACTGTAAACTAGTTTTCCATCTTCCAGTTCAGGATTTGGATACTTGAAAGGTTGTGTAGCTTGTTCATAAGGAACATTATCCCAACTCTCTACAGCAAAACTCATATTGATAGACTCTAGTATTTTCGCTACAGCTTCGTAGTGCTTTGCCCCCTGAGCATTTGCCTTGGATTCAATAACAGTAATATTAGGTAAAACTCGGGTGTAAATATTACTCCATGTACTTGATGCACTTGTAATACCAGCAGCACCACTACCGTAAGAGCCAAAATACTGAGTATAGTTTCCGAAAGACACTTCAGCATAGTAGTTTCCATAAATAGTGTTTAACATCACGGGACCCATGATATCTTTCATATTTAAATCATCTACATTTTGTGCATCTGACGGTGTGTTCACATCTAAATAGTCATCGCATCCGGTAAAAACAACGGAAAACAATACTAAAATAACGATATTTTTAATTATATTTTTCATCTTATTTTTCATTTTTTAAAATCCTATGGAAACTCCAAAAGAATAGTTTTCTGTTAAAGGAATACCTCTTCCTGTAAATCCATATTTATTACTTCCTGCAGCAAAATCACTTCCCTCAGGATCAAACCCATCAAACGGTGTCCAAAGTAAGATATTATTTGCACTGGCATTCAATGTAAATCGATCAATTCCTACTCTATCCAAAAAATGACCTGCAATATCATAAGAAACACCTATGTTTCTTAATTTAATCCAAGATGCATCTTGTAAAAGAAATTCTGCACTTCTTCTCCCTCTTGAGGTCCAGTTAAATAATCTGTATCCGGTTGTTGACTCAACTGACATATCTGCAACATATGTATTTGGAACAAATCCACCGTTTCCATCATCCATTACTCCATCAAAAACATATTCACCATTGGCACTTTCTCTGTATTCCATTGTAAATTCAGATTGTCCCATTCTGTTTAAAATATATCTTTGCCATGAGTATTTATCACCGCCTTCTTTCCATTCTACCAAGAAATTAAATCTAAAATTTTTCCAACGGAAATTAGACCCTAATGACATGGTAAAGTCAGGAGTAGCATCACCAACGATTAACCTGGCATCGTCACCGTTTTCTTCGTTAAACTTTGTTCTTGGTAAACCATCAGATTCAATAATTAGATCACCTCCATCAGTTCTGTTAAAGTTGTAACCATAAATGGATCCAATAGGATCTCCCTCTCTAGGTTGTAAATATAATCTTGCACCTGTAAGGTCGGTAGAAAAATTAATAAAAGGAACCTCTTCAGGTAATTCAACTATCTTTCCTTTATTTTTTCCAAAGTTATAGATCATCTCCCAGTCAAAATTAGTCGATTTGATTATATCACCACTGATCAATAATTCATGACCTTCTGTTTGATAAATACCAGAGTTTCTATTAAAAGCTAAAATACCAGTAGAAACTGCTGTACTTGTATTAAAAATAGCATCATGTACTTTATTGTTGTAATAAGCGTAATCAAAACGCAAGCGATTTTTAAAGAAACGTAAATCAGCACCCACTTCATAACCTTTGGTTCTTTCAGGACCTAAATCAGGATGACCAACGGTTGTATCAGCTCGATATCCACCAGAACCTCCCCAAGGGAAATTCGCATCTGGGTAGAAAAAGAATCCAACTTGTCCGAATGTAGTACCATTTCCTACTTCAGCATAAGATCCTCTTAATTTTCCAAAAGTAAAGAAATCTCCATCTCCAAATAAACTATGCACATCAAATGCCAAACTTACTGAAGGATAAAAGAATGAATTATTATCTGGTGGTAGTGTAGAATCCCAGTCATTTCTTCCGGTAACGGATAAGAAAAGGATGTTGTTATAATCTATTTTAAATTCTCCAAATAATCCAACCTGTCTAATTTGACGTTTGTAATTTGAGATAAGATGGTTTTCCTGGGTGTTACTCATATGATTATAATGAGGAATATTCAGGCTCTGACCATACATTCTATAAGATTTTCTTGTATTATCTAAAATAGTATTACCTAATAGTAATGAAGTGTGAATTTTTTCACCAAAGTCTTTGTTAAAAGTAACAATAAGGTTAGATTCCAACCCGAAAAAATCATAGGTTTGATCAATAATAAATCCACCCACTTTTGTACCTGTGTCTAATTCTGGTGGAACAAAACGATTGATAAAATTGGTAAAATTATCTACCTGAGCAGTATAATTTACATTTACCCATTCTGCTGGAGCCCAGTTTAGATTTAGATTTCCAATCCAACGATTGTTGTCTTCTGTTAAAGCACTAACTTCTGAATTGTATCTTGGGCTATCTATCCAACCTGTGTGAATACGTTGTGTCCCATCAGCATTTTTATAATCGTTTATTGGAAAAGTTGGAGAAAAATATCCCAATGCACTTATTACTGATTTATCACCACCTGTTGGTTGTCTTGAACCAGAATTCGTATATTGAATAGAGGAACTAATTTTAAAATTATCAGTAACCTGGTATCCGGCTTTAAATCGGAATGACATTTTATCAAAATCAGTATCTGGAATAATACCATCAGCTGAATTGTTTCCAACGGAGAAATAATAATCCATTTTGTCTGTAGCTCCTGAGATATTAAAATTGATCGTGTTGTTAACTCCTGTCACAAATAATTCATAAGGATCATAAAAGCGGTCATTTCTCAAGTCTAGTTCAACACCATCCTGAATTACAAAATCTTCTGTATATCGTACACCCCAGTTATATGGACCTGTAGAGGAACTTCCCGAAATTTTTTCAAATCCTGATTCAAGATCTGGTCTGTAAATGGTATTTGTTTCCCCATAAATACCTTGTCTGAAAGTTTCTTGTAAATCTGGTGTTTGTTTAACACTACTAAAAGTTGTAGAAGCATTAAAATTGATTTTAGCTTTTCCTATCGTACCTTTTTTGGTAGTTATCACAATTACACCATTTGCACCTCTAATACCGTAAAGCGCAGTTGCTGCAGTACCTTTTAATACGTTGTAGGTTTCAATATCATCTGGATTGATATCACCAGCCCTACTTGAAAAAGCGAATTGTTCATTACTTCCGGATGCGTTTGATCCTTCCGGAGGTAAAATATCTCCTGTAAAGGTATCATTGTTAATAGATACTCCATCAACAATAATCAACGGCTGGTTATTTTGATTTGGATTCATGGAAGACATACCACGAATTAAAATATCAATACCTCCACCTGCGGTACCTGATGTTCGAGTTATTTGTAAACCAGCAACTCGACCTTGTAAAGCTGCAACACCATTTGTTTGCCCTGTTAGATCAAGATCAGAAGTTTTTAACTGGGTTACCGAGTAACCTAATTCTCTTTCTGATTGTTTGATACCAAAGGCTGTTGTAATTACAACCTCGTCCAATTCATTTGTATCTTCTTTTAAAGATACATTTACAGTATTACTGGTTACTGTAACTTCCTGGTTTGCAAAACCGACAAAAGAAAATACCAAAACATCTCCCTGCGAAGCGTCAATGGTAAAATTTCCATCAAAATCGGTTGCTGTCCCCTCTGTTGTTCCTTTAACAAGGATATTTACTCCTGGCAAGACAGCTCCAGATTCATCTGTAACCGTTCCCTTTATTGTTGCTTGTGCAAACAACATTTGTGAGGCCGAAATAAATAATACCAGTAAAGAAAACAAATACTTTTTTCTCATAATCTGATTAAATTTACGTTAATAATTAATAATATTTGGGTTAATAATGAAGCTAATATAGGACATAATTGTTAATAATTGCACAAAAATGCATAAAAACGTGCAGTTATCAACAATTTAGGGTGTAGGAACTATTTTTTTATTTATTTAATAGGTATTTAAAGGAATATTATATTGTTTACTTTTGAAATTTAAATACACAAACAATTGGATACTAATAGAACGGATCTATATCGATAAAAATGCATTGGAAAAACAAATATACACCTGATAAAGAGAAGATTAATAAGCTAGTCAAAGAGTTAGGTGTTGATACTACTATTGCTACATTACTTCTTCAACGCAATATTGAAACTTTTGATGAGGCAAAATTGTTTTTCCGACCTGATTTAGATGATTTACATGACCCTTTTTTAATGAAGGATATGGATCTTGCAGTGGAAAGAATTGAAAGAGCCATAGAACAAAATGAAAATATCATGGTTTATGGTGATTATGATGTAGATGGTACCACATCAGTGGCTTTGGTATACTCTTATTTACATGAGAATTATCCACATGTTGCAACGTATATTCCTGACAGATATGACGAAGGATATGGTATTTCTTATAAAAGTATTGATTTTGCAAAGGACAATGATATTTCTTTGATTATTGCTTTAGACTGTGGAATCAAGGCAATTGATAAAGTTACTTATGCGAAAGAGAAAAGTATTGATTATATTATTTGTGATCATCATCGGCCCGGAGACAGAATTCCTGATGCAATAGCAGTATTAGATCCTAAACGTATAGATTGTAATTATCCATACGATGAATTATGTGGTTGTGGAATTGGATTTAAATTAATTCAGGCTTTGGCCAAAAGTAGAAACCAAAACACAGATGAACTATTACCTTATTTAGATCTGGTTGCGACAGCTATTGCTGCCGATATTGTACCAATTACTGGTGAAAACAGAATACTGGCTTATTATGGATTACAAATAATTAATAACAATCCTCGAATTGGTATCAAAGCATTAATTAAAAACTTAAAAAAAGATATTTTAACAATTACCGATGTGGTTTTTGTGATAGCTCCCAGAATTAATGCTGCAGGAAGAATTAAACATGGCTTGTATGCGGTAGAATTATTAATTGAAGATGATTTTGAAAAGGCGCAAAAATATGCATCTGAAATTGAACAGTTTAACTTTACACGTAAAGATCTTGATAAAACCATTACCAAAGAAGCGTTACAACAAATCAAAGAAAACAAGGAGAAAGAAAATTTTACAAGTGTTGTATTTGATTCTGCATGGCACAAAGGTGTAATCGGAATTGTAGCCTCCCGGTTAATAGAAACTTATTACCGGCCAACCCTGGTGTTTACAAAAAGCGGTGATTTTTTGGCAGCCTCTGCAAGATCTGTCAAAGGGTTTGATATTTACGATGCTTTGGAAAAATGTAGTGTATTTATTGAACAGTTTGGCGGACATAAATATGCTGCCGGACTCACATTGAAACCAGAGAACTATCAAAATTTTAAAAATCTTTTTGAAAAGATTGTGAAGGAATCTATTTCGAAAGAATTACTAATACGTGAGATTACTATTGATGCTGATATTTTCTTATCGGAGATTACTCCAAAATTTAAACGGATTATCAAACAATTTGGACCTTTTGGACCAAAAAACATGAAACCTGTTTTTAAAGCAAGTGGTTTACGGGATAATGGTTATGGTAAAAAAGTTGGTCAGGATGGTGATCATTTAAAGCTAAATATTATTTCAGGAACCGATCAAAAAACCTATAATGCTATCGGATTTGGTCTTGGGGAAAAATTTGATCAGATCAATAATGGTAAATCCTTCGATGCTGTGTTTACAATAGAAGAAAATCACTGGAATGGAATTACTTCTTTACAATTAAATCTAAAAGATCTTAAACAAGAAGACTAATAATTTTCTTATTTAAGATCTTTTAAATTGTGAATTGTCTTTTTGGGATTGTCACTTTTAAAAACAAAACTACCAGCTACCAAAACATTTGCACCAGTAGCAACTAGTTTTTCAATATTTTTATCATTTACTCCACCATCTACTTCAATCAATGCACTGGATCCTGATTTTTCAATCAACTGTTTTAATTGACTGATTTTTTTATAGGTATTTTCAATAAAACTTTGTCCGCCAAATCCAGGATTCACACTCATAATCAATACCAGGTCCAGATCTTTGATAATATCTTCCAATAGGGCGACAGGAGTATGTGGATTTAAAGACACCCCAGCCTGCATTCCTTCTGCTTTTATAGCCTGAATTGTTCTGTGTAAATGTTTACAGGCTTCATAGTGCACAGTTAAAATATCAGCACCAGCTTTTTCAAAATCTTTGATAAACCTATCTGGATCAACAATCATCAAATGTACATCCATTGGTTTAGTTGTATGTTTTTTAATAGCTGACATTACCGGCATGCCAAAGGAAATATTTGGTACAAAAACACCATCCATTACATCAATATGAAACCAGTCGGCTTCACTTTGGTTGACCATTTCAATTTCTTTTTGTAGGTTGGCAAAATCAGATGCCAAAATGGAAGGAGCAATAAGATGTGACATTATTTTTTTTTCAAAAATAAAACAATTAAATGATTTAAAATGGAAAGATTAAAAGTTTGGTGTTCGAAGTCAATACAGATAAAAAAAGCCCATGAATTTCATGGGCTTTTATTTATTGTCTAATCTGATATTTCTTAACCTAAATAGGTTCTTAAAATTTTACTTCTTGAAGTATGTTTTAGCCTACGGATTGCTTTTTCCTTGATCTGGCGAACACGTTCACGCGTCAGATCAAAAGTTTCTCCAATTTCTTCTAAGGTCATTGGGTGCGCATCTCCCAGTCCGAAATATAATTTAACTACATCTGCTTCTCTTGGAGTAAGTGTTTCCAGTGCTCTTAAAATTTCCACTTTTAGAGATTCATGCAATAAACTTTTATCTGGATTTGGTGATTCACCTGAGTTTAAAACATCGTATAAATTTGAATCTTCTCCCTCAATTAATGGAGCATCCATAGATACGTGACGGCCAGAATTTTTCATTGATTCTTTTACATCTGTCACGGTCATATCCAGTTCCTTAGCAATTTCTTCTGCAGAAGGAGGTCTTTCATTCTCTTGTTCTAATCGGGCAAAAGTTTTATTGATCTTATTGATAGAACCAATTTTATTCAATGGCAATCTTACAATTCTTGATTGTTCAGCCAAAGCCTGCAATATAGATTGACGAATCCACCAAACCGCATAAGAAATAAATTTAAATCCACGTGTTTCATCAAATCGTTTTGCTGCTTTTATCAAACCTAAGTTACCTTCATTGATTAAATCCGGTAAGGTCAATCCTTGATTTTGATATTGTTTTGCAACAGATACCACAAATCGTAAATTTGCTTTTGTTAATTTTTCTAAAGCTATCTGGTCACCTGCCTTGATACGTTGTGCTAACTCCACTTCCATGTCTGCAGTAATCAGATCTACTTTTCCAATTTCCTGAAGATATTTATCTAAGGAGGCGGTTTCACGATTGGTAACCTGTTTTGTTATTTTAAGCTGTCTCATTCAATCTTTTTAAATTATTTTATATACCTGTATTAGCTTATACGTACAATCTAAAGAAAATGTTACAAAAAGTGAGAAATAAAAAAACCACCTGATAAAAGGTGGTTTTAAAATCATTTATAAAGAAGTGAATTAATCTCTTCGTCTGTCACGATTACGATTATCTCTTCCTCTGTTATCTCTTCCTCTATTGTTATCACGAGGAGGTCTTTCAACAAAACCTTCAGGCTTATCTAACAATGCTTTACGAGATACTTTCTCTTTACGTGTTCTTGGATCAACTCCAAAATATTTTACTTCAAGAATGTCTCCCATGTTTACAACATCGCTTACATTGTTGGTGCGTTCCCATGCCAATTCACTTACGTGTAGTAAAACTTCATTACCCGGAGCTTCCATATACTCAACAACAGCACCAAAATCTAACATTTTGATCACTTTTACTTCGTATACATTTCCTTTTACAGGTTTGAATAATAAAGAATCTATTTTGGCTAAAACAGCATCAATTCCATCCTGATTTGTTCCTAATATTTCAACAATACCTTCTTCCGTTACCGGATCTTCATTGATAACAATAGTACATCCGGTTTCTTTTTGTAATTCCTGAATTACTTTTCCACCAGGTCCAATCAAAGCACCAATATATTCGCCAGGAATAGTTCTTGTTACCATTTTTGGAGCATGTGCTTTTACATCTTCATTTGGTTCAGAAATAGTATCCGTTATTTTTTTCAAAATATGTAAACGACCTTCTTTAGCTTGATTTAGTGCATTCACTAAAATTTCATAAGACAAACCTTTTACTTTGATATCCATCTGACAGGCAGTTATACCTTCTTCTGTACCTGTAACTTTAAAGTCCATATCACCTAGATGATCTTCATCACCTAAAATATCAGATAATACTGCATATTTTCCAGTTTCTGCATCAGAAATCAATCCCATTGCAATACCCGAAACAGGACTTTTCATCTGCACTCCAGCATCCATTAATGCCATTGTACCAGAACATACGGTTGCCATAGATGATGAACCATTTGATTCTAACACCTCAGAAACTACACGAACTGTATAAGGACAATCACTTGGAATCATACCTTTTAAAGCACGTTGTGCTAAATTACCATGCCCAACTTCTCTTCGTGAAGTACCTCTTAAAGGTCTTGCTTCACCCGTACAAAACGGAGGGAAATTATAATGTAAATAGAAAGTCTCTTCTCCTTCAAAAGAAGGCATATCAATTTTGTTTGCTTCTCTTGATGTTCCAAGAGTTACTGTTGCTAATGCTTGTGTTTCACCACGTGTGAAAATTGCAGAACCATGTGTTGAAGGTAAATAATCAACCTCACACCAAATTGGTCTGATCTGAGTTGTTTCTCTTCCGTCTAAACGTAAACCTTCATCTAAAGTAAGGTTACGGATAGCTGCTTTTTCAGCTTTGTGATAATATTTAGAGATTAAATCTCCATAATCTTCCACCTCTTCTTCGGAAAAACTTGCTGTAACCTCTTCTTTTATCTCTGCAAATGCTGCAGTTCTTTCCTGTTTAGAAGAACCTGCTTTAGCAATGGCATAAACTTTATCATAAGCCATTCCTTTAATTTTTTCAGCTAGATCAGCATCTTCTCTTTCTACAGGATATTCACGAACTTCTTTTCTGCCAAATGCTGCTGCCAGTTTCATTTGAGCATCACACTGTACTTTAATAGCTTCGTGTGCAAATTTAATTGCTGCAATCATTTCTTCTTCAGAAACTTCGTCAAATTCTCCTTCCACCATCATTACTGAATCAGCGGAAGCACCAACCATAATTTCTATATCAGAAATTTCTAATTGAGATCGGGTTGGATTGATGATAAACTCTCCATCAACACGACCAACGCGTACTTCTGAAATAGCACATTCAAATGGAAAATCAGATAACTGAATTGCTGCAGATGCTGCTAAACCAGCCATTGCTTCAGGCATTACATCGTCATCATGTGACATCATTTGAATCATTACCTGAGTTTCTGCGTGGTAATCTTTAGGGAAAAGTGGACGCAATACACGGTCTACCAATCTCATTGTTAATACTTCACCGTCACTTGGTCTTGCTTCTCTTTTGAAAAAACCTCCAGGGTAACGACCTGCTGCCGCAAACTTTTCACGATAATCTACTGTTAAAGGTAAAAAATCTAAATCACTTTGTTTGTAATTTGATACTACTGTACATAATAACATACAGTTACCTGATTGAACAACAACAGAACCGTGTGCCTGTTTTGCTAATTTTCCTGTTTCGATGGAGATTTGTCTTCCATCACCGAGGTCAATAACCTCTTTAAATACTTTTGGAATCATAATTTGTTTTTAGAATTCACTTTTTTACAAGCAAATTTGTTAATTCATGGTTAAACTTTGTAGTTGTGTTGTTTTACTCTTTTACAAAAGAGTCGTTTGCCAATGAATTACTTTAGTCTCTCAACAATAAACATGATTGTACGAGATTTGAGTATTTTTTTACAAATTTAATCAAATAAACTACTCAAAATGTATTTATCTGATTAATTTAAAATAAAAGAGAGGCTTTATGCCTCTCTAAAAATTTATTTTCTTAAACCAAGTTCTTTGATTATTGCACGATATCTTGTAATATCTGTTTTAATCAAATAGTTTAATAAATTTCGTCTTTTACCTACTAATTTCACCAACGAACGTTGTGTGTTAAAATCTTTACGATTAGTTTTTAAATGTTCAGTTAAATGGTCGATTCTGTATGTGAACAAAGCAATTTGCCCTTCTGACGAACCTGTGTTTTTCTCAGATTTTCCGTGTTTTTTGAAAATCTCACTCTTTTTTTCAGCTGTTAAATACATGCTAACATTAAATTTTAATTAATAATTTTTATGTACTATTATTTTAATAGGCGGCAAATATACTACTATTATTTTGATTGACAATAGATTATATTTACTACTTTCATAAACTCTTACGGTAATAATCAGGCTTTAAACCTTTTTGTTTTTTAAAGGTCAAAGAAATGGCCACAAACAAAAATTGTTATATAATATTAATCTTTAAATTAAAAAATATGAAACATTTAAAAAACATATTATTGGGAATTACACTTCTTATAATTACTGGCTTAGTGATGACCAGTTGCGAATCAGATGATCTAAAACTTGATGGAGAGTCAAGTGAACAAAATGTTGCTATTGCTGTTGAACAAACCGAAATAGATAATGTTAGTGAAGAGATCAATGATATTGGTGAAAGTATCTATTTGTTGTATGGAAATTCAATAGCGTCAAAAGAGATAGATACAAAAAATGAAATTGAAGGGTTACAAATGCCTGAATGTTTAACTGTTACAAAGGAAATAACATTTAATAAAATTGATATTACACTTGATTATGGTGAAGGCTGTTTAAACAATAATGAGAATTACTTAAGTGGTAAAATAATGATGTCTATCGTTTTTAATTTGGATGATAGTTCTGTTGAAACTGATTATTCATTTGATAATTTTTATTTTAATGGGAAAAAGATAGAGGGAGAAATGCAAAGAAGCAGAATAAGAATGAACGATAGTGGAAATCCTGTAACAACAATAACCAAGGATATTAAGATAACCTGGGAGAATGGGGATGTTGTTAGTATTAAAGGAGAAAGACAAAGAGAATGGATCGAAGGGTTTGGAGATGGAATCTGGGGAAATAACGTTTTTTCAAGTACTGGGACCTGGACAATTATTGATAACGAAGGAATTGAGAAAACTGTGAAAATAACCACTCCATTAATTCGGGAAACAGCCTGCAGATTCATTGTAAGTGGTGTGGTTGAAATTAACACAAATGGTACTGTTATCACCGTAGATTATGGAGATGGTACATGTGATAATATTGCAATTGCAACAAGTAATGGAAATGAATACGAAATTGAATTAGGGAAAAGATAATAGTATAATAAAATCTTTTTTGAGTTTTTTATAAATGTCTGTAATTTTAGGTTGCAGGCATTTTTTATGGATAAACACTTAAAAAATAGACTCTGATATGTATAAATTTACTATTTTTATTGCAATTTAAAAACTGTTTCTCTTGCCAAATTTTCAATTCTTAAAAAAACCTATTGTACTTAGAATAAGTTTGTTTGTTCTGTTTTTTGTTTTTAGTTATAGTAAATCCTTTTCTCAGGGGGAATGGGCAGAATACCTTATCACTAAAGACAAAAATTTAATGTCAATTCAAGTTGACATGGAATTTGATTATAATAAACCTAATTATAAAACCCTTTTGATCATTGGTACAAAATTCAAAGGCTGTTTAAAAAATGGCTTCCCTAATGAAGAAGGCTTAAAAGAATTGTACACTTTTTCTGATTCAACAGAGTTTGTTTTGAATAAAATGACAAAAAACAAATTGGTTGGAGTTGTTACTTACCGCTGTGTAGGACTTGATATTTATTATATCAAAGACACTATAAATATTAGAAAAAATTTAAAAAACTTATATTCCAGAGAATTCATAGGGTCAACTCAGAATTATATTTATATAGAAAAGGATAAGAACAGAAAGTATTACTACACCAATCTTTTTCCTCCAGATTTATCTTCTGATTATTTTTTAGATCAGGAATACCTATTAGAGTTGGCAAAAGCAGGGGATAAGTTAGATGATAAAAGAATAGTAACCCATTGGGCTTATTTTAAAAATGAGAAAAAAAGACAAAGATTCAAAAAAAATATAAAAGCACTTGATTATAAAATCGATTCAGTTTATACTAATACAGAAGATAAGTACCCCTATCAAATCGAATTTTCCAATAATAATTTGGTTGATCCAAAATCAATTATTGATCAAACAAACATGATAAAAGTAATTTTAGGTTCAAATAGCTCCATTTATGGAGGATGGGGATTTGATCCAAAATATGAAGATTAATTATCGAAAAAAACTAAATTACATCCTAAATACCAATGAATTAAACGTTATGAAAAAACTTATTCTAATCCCGTTATTATTACTTACAATTCATTCTTTTTCCCAAGAAACAGTAGAAAAAAAGAAATCACACGAAGTAAAACTAAATGCATTTAATACTTTAATCTTTAAATCTCTGGAAGGGTCTTACGAATACCTGATCAATAAAGAATCATCTGTTGGTATTTCTATAATGGTTAATCTAAATGATGAATACTATGAAGGGGGTCAGTATAATGAAGAATTTGCTCTAACACCATTTTACAGACGTTATTTCTCCAGAAAATATGCATGGGGATTCTTTATGGAAGCCTTTGGTATGTACAATAAACAGCAAAATAATTATTATGAATATGACTATGTTGACCCAGTTGATGGGTCATACAGCTATAATACAATTGATGAAGAAACAAACAATTTTGCACTCGGAATTGCTTTAGGAGGAAAATTTGTGAGCCAAAAAGGTTTTGCTTTTGAATTCTTTGGTGGAGTTGGACGTAATTTATTTACCAGTGATAGTCGTTACAATTATGAGTTTGTACCACGATTAGGAGTTTCTTTTGGTTATCGTTTTTAGTTCTCTTTTTAATTCATTCAAATAAATTTTATTTTGCATAAACCAACCCATCTCTTTTCATTTTTAATTCTGTTTATTGTGGTACAGTTTTCTGTTAAAGCACAGAAAAAGACAGTTCCTGTTTTTAAAGATGGGGAAGCTCAAATTGTAGAGGCATTTAACACCCCCGAAAAATGGATCAGAACAGATCTTTGGGTTGAAACAGAATTTGATACCGATGATGATGGTAAATTAGACCGAATGCATGTAGATGTTACCAGGCCATATCAAACAGAAACAGAGGGGCTTAAATTACCAGTAGTTTATATTTCGAGTCCGTATTTTGCAGGAATTGCACCTGATGTTGATGGTTTATTCTGGGATGTAAAGCATGAGCTAGGGCAGCCTGCTCCAAAAGAACGTGTTCATCCCGAGGTGAAAAGAAGAGGTAAAAGACCGATTATTTCTAATTCTCATATAAAAACCTGGGTACCAAGAGGGTATATTGTAGTGCATTCTTCGTCTCCCGGTACCGGATTGTCGCAAGGGTCTCCAACTGTTGGAGGAGATAATGAATCTCTTGCTCCAAAAGCTGTAATTGACTGGCTTTGCGGAAGAATTCCCGGGTACACTTCTATTGATGGAAATGAAAAAGTAAAAGCTTATTGGTCAACTGGTAAAGTTGGCATGACCGGAACATCTTATAACGGAACGATTCCTTTGGCTGCTGCAACTACTGGAGTAGAAGGACTCGAAGCCATTATCCCGATTTCACCTAACACTTCCTATTATCACTATTATCGATCTAATGGATTGGTTCGGTCTCCTGGAGGATATCTGGGCGAAGATGTAGATGTTTTATATGACTTTATCCATAGTGGAGATGAGTCAAAACGGGCTTATGGTAATAAAACGATTCGGGATACCGAAATGAAAAACGGTATGGATCGGATTACGGGTGATTATAATGATTTTTGGGCTGGTCGTGACTATTTAAATGATATGAAGCCAATGAAAGCTGCTTTATTGATGTCGCATGGTTTTAATGACTGGAATGTGATGCCAGAACATAGTTACAGAATTTATAAAGCAGCAAAAGAAAAAGGATTACCGGTTCAGATCTTTTATCATCAAAACGGACATGGAGGGCCACCACCCATGAAAATGATGAATAGATGGTTTACCCGATATTTATTTGGTATTGAAAATGGTGTAGAAAAGGATCCAAAAGCATGGATTGTTCGTGAAAATGATACCCGAGATAACCCAACCGCCTACAAAGATTATCCAAATCCTGATGCATCTCCTGTAAAGTTACATTTGATTTCCGGTGCTCCGGAGAGGGGAAAACTAAGTTTGAAAAAGGTAAAAAAACAAGGAAAAGAAACTTTGGTTGATAATTATTCCTTTTCAGGATCTACCTTGGCAAAAGCAGAACATACCAATCACCGATTGATATTTGTTACTCCAATTTTAAAAGAAGATGTGCATATTTCAGGAGTACCAAGAGTAACCATAAAGTTAAGTAGCAGTAAACCTGCTGCAAACCTTTCTGTTTGGATGGTATCACTTCCGTGGAAAGAAGGAAAAAAAGTGAAGATCACCGAAAACATTATTAATCGTGGCTGGGCTGACCCTCAGAATTACAAATCTATTAAAAAGAGTGAGCCTTTAAAAAGGGGAAAACTCTATGAAGTATCCTTTGATCTGATGCCCGATGATCAGATCATACCAAAAGGACAACAAATAGGATTTATGATCTTTTCCAGTGATGCAGAGTTTACTCTTTTACCAAAACCGGGTACGGAGTTAACAGTTGATCTAGATGGAACCAGTCTTACAATTCCGGTTGTAGGTGGAGTTAAAGCATTTGAAAAAGCTGTAAAATAAGAGGATGGACTTTTTTAACCTTAAAATACAATATTATGAATAAAAGTAACTCAGAATTACTAAGAGCAGCAAGAGAATCTCTAACAGGTAGATGGGGATTAGCTATAGGAACATTTTTGGTTTACGAAATAATAATTGGCTCTTTACAGAGTGGATATAGATACAGCTCTGGCGATGATATGAATCGTGGGTTTTCTTTTGTCCATTCATTTGGTTCTATTATTTATTTACTAATTGCAGGGCCATTGGCCTTAGGAGTTTCCATATTTTCTTTACATATAACAAGAAATATGGAGGCAAGGTTTGAGCAAATTTTTGATGGGTTTAGAAATTTTAAAACATCATTTGTTGCTTATTTACTTACGATTCTATTTATATTTTTATGGAGTTTATTATTGATCATACCAGGAATTATTGCAGCGTTGTCTTATGCCATGACCTTTTTTATCATTGCAGATGATGAATTTATCGAGCCTATGGCAGCTATAGATAAAAGTAAAAAAATGATGTATGGTTATAAGTGGCAATTGTTTTTTCTAGGTCTGAGGTTTTTTGGATTAGCTTTACTTTGTATTCTGACTTTGGGAATTGGTTTTTTATGGTTAATTCCCTATGCTAATATTACAGTTGCAGGGTTTTACGATGAGATAAAAGACAATCCCATAACCGTTATTGGTAACTAAAATAAAACCCCTACAACATCTTCAATTTTTGAGACTTTGATAATTTCAATTTGATAATTTTTCTTTGCTATTTTATTGAATTTTGAAAGTATGATCTTTTCAAATCCAAGTTTTTCTGCCTCAATAATTCGCTGATCTATTCTATTCACGGCTCTTATTTCACCTGCAAGACCAACTTCAGCAGCAAAACAAACATTTTGAGCAATTGCAACTTCTTCATTAGAGGAAAGAATAGCACAAACTACCGCCAGATCAATGGCAGGATCTTCCACTTTTAGTCCACCTGCAATATTTAAGAAAACATCTTTTGCTCCTAATCTAAATCCAGCACGTTTTTCTAAAACAGCCAACAACATGTTCAAACGTTTGATATTATAACCTGTAGCCGACCTTTGCGGAGTACCGTAAACTGCTGTACTAACCAATGCCTGCACCTCGATCATCAGAGGTCGCATACCTTCTAAAGTTGCCGATATTGCCGTACCGGTAAGATCGGAATCTTTTTCAGAGATTAATATTTCCGAAGGATTGGAAACTTCTCGTAAACCGGTGTTCAGCATTTCATAAATACCAAGTTCGGCTGTTGATCCAAACCTATTCTTTTGCGCCCGTAAAATACGGTAAGTATGATTCCTGTCTCCTTCAAATTGTAAAACCACATCCACCATATGCTCTAAGATTTTTGGTCCGGCAATGGCTCCTTCTTTGGTGATATGACCGATTAAAATTACCGGAGTGCTGGTTTCCTTGGCAAATTTGATCAACTCAGCTGTGGTTTCTCTTATTTGTGAGATACTTCCGGGAGAGGCTTCAATATAATCGGTATGTAGAGTTTGGATGGAGTCAATTACCACAACATCCGGTACAGTTTCTTGAATGATTTTAAAAATATTCTGTGTTTTGGTTTCGGTCAATATCAAGCAATTTTCATTTTTACCAGCTAGCCTTTCTGCTCTCAATTTTATTTGTGACTGACTTTCTTCCCCTGAAACATATAGTACTTTATGTTGCATTAATAATGCAATTTGTAATAATAGAGTCGATTTCCCTATTCCGGGCTCTCCGCCCAGCAAAACTACCGAACCATTTACGAGTCCGCCGCCCAAGACCCTATTTAATTCTTCATTATTGGTAGGAATACGATCTTCTTCTGAAATGGATATTTCAGTTATTTTTAATGCCTGAGATGCTCTTTTCTTTGTGGAAGTTTGTTTCCAGGAGCTTTTTTCTTCTTTTTGGATCACTTCTTCCACGATGGTATTCCATTCATTACAGGAAGTACATTTTCCAACCCATTTAGGAAATTGAGCTCCGCAGTTCTGACAAAAAAAAGAAGTTTTGGTTTTCATAATTTAAGTTTATCACCTTCAATTTTCAAACTTTTTCAATTCCATATTTTCTCCATCAAAAACAGCATAGGTAAAATGACTTACCCAATCACCAGTATTGATATATGTGCTATTCTTACCTACTTTAATTTCCATAGGATAATGGCGATGTCCAAAAACAAAAAAATCATAATGTTTGTTTTCCAGTTTCCTTTTGCAATATTGTACCAGCCATTCGTTATCCTTTCCTAAAAATTTTATATCTTCTTCCCCTGAGATCAATTTGTTTTGAGTAGATAAATACTGTGCCAGCCTCATACCAATATCCGGATGTAACCATTTGTACAACCATTTTGATATGGGATTTGTGAATACCTTTTTCATTCGTTTATATCCTTTGTCACCTGGACCTAAACCATCCCCATGCCCAATTAAAAATATTTTATTATTAAAAACAAACTCTTTTGGACTGCGATACGTAGGGATATTCAATTCTGTTTCAAAATAATCATTCATCCAAAGATCGTGGTTGCCCACAAAGAAATAGATGGGTATTCCACTATCTCTAATTTCGGCAAGTTTCCCAAAAACTCTCACAAACCCTTTGGGTACAACGGTTTTATATTCAAACCAAAAATCAAAAAGATCGCCTAATAAAAAAATAGCCTCTGCGTCTTGTTTTATTTTGTCCAGCCATTGTATAAATTTCAGTTCTCTTTCCCTGCTTTTATCAAAGGTCGGAATACCAAAATGCTGGTCGGATGCAAAGTATATTTTTTTGTTTTTATTCATATTTGAGATTCCAGATTTCTTAGGAAAGGCATAGGTATAAATTAATTTTGATCATCAGCAAACCACTCCGAATAGGAATTTGTAGTTTCATACAATTTTAGTGAATGTAAGGTAACCTCTTTTGGTAAAAAGGCTTTGATCCTATCAGCAAAATCGAATAACATGTTTTCACTGGTTGGCTGATAGGGAACTAAAATAATACGATGTGCATTATCTTTGATCGTATTACCCAATTCTTTATGTGGAGAATTCCCATTAAAAACTACTGCATGATCAAAAACATTCACAATTTCTTTTTTTACAATACGTTTCAAATCGCCAAAATCCATCACCATTCCGTTTTTAGGATTTTCTCCATCATCAATAGGTTCGCCAATTACCGTTACATACAAATGGTAACTGTGACCGTGAATATTTTTACATTTCCCGTCATAACCATATAAGGCATGGGCAGATTCAAAATCGAAATGTTTGGTTATTCTTATTTTCTTCATATAAATACACCCTTAGCCCCTCTCATCCAAATAGCTATCGGGGGAGGAATTCAAAGTGTTTGGTTTTAATTAAATAATTTTAAGGTCTTTACCTACTTTGATAAATGCAGCAATTGCTTTATCTAAATGTTCTTTGTTATGTGCAGCACTTAATTGTACTCTGATTCTTGCTTTTTCTTTCGGCACTACAGGAAAGAAAAATCCAATTACATAAATACCTTCTTTTAAAAGTGCATTTGCCATATCCTGAGATAATTTAGCATCATATAACATTACCGGTACAATAGCTGCATCTGCTCCAACCAGATCAAAACCAACTTCTTCCATTTTATTTCTAAAATAGTTGGTATTCTCTTCCAGTTTATCTCGTAAGGAAGTATCGGTATCTATCATTTCAAAAACCTTTAATGAAGCACCTACAATTGCAGGAGCTAAAGAATTTGAAAATAAATAAGGTCTTGATCGCTGGCGTAAAATTTCAATGATCTCTTTTTTACCGGTAGTATAACCACCCATTGCTCCTCCAAGAGCTTTACCTAGAGTTCCGGTAACGATATCAACTCGTCCCATTACATTTTTAAGCTCCACCGTTCCTCTTCCGGTTTTGCCGATAAATCCGGCAGCATGACATTCATCCACCATTACCATCGCATCATATTTATCTGCCAGATCACAGATCTTATCCAGTTGGGCTACAATACCATCCATGGAAAAAATACCATCGGTAACAATAATTTTAAATCGATGGTTTTGTTTATTTGCATCGATTAACTGCTTTTCAAGATCAGCCATATCATTATTCGCATAACGATAACGTGCAGACTTGCATAAACGGACTCCGTCAATAATAGAAGCATGATTTAAAGAATCAGAAATTATAGCATCCTCTTTACTTAATAATGGCTCGAAAACTCCTCCGTTGGCATCAAATGCTGCAGCATATAAAATAGTGTCTTCCGTTTGATAGAAATCAGCTATTTTTTGCTCTAATTCTTTGTGAATATCCTGGGTTCCACAAATAAACCTTACGGATGACATTCCGTAACCATGTGAATCCATTGCGTCTTTAGCAGCTTGAATTACAGTGGGATTATTAGACAAACCAAGATAATTATTTGCACAAAAATTGATTACTTCTTCACCGGTGGAAATCTTAATCACAGCATCTTGCGAAGATGTAATAATTCGTTCACTTTTATATAAACCCGCTTCTTTGATAGAATCGAGTTCATTTTGCAGTTGTTCTTTTATTTTGCCGTACATTTTTTGTTATTTGAATGATACAAAAGTATGAATTCAAAAATTAAGATTTAAAAATTAAGATTTAAAATTTATACTTTTGCAATCCGGATGGGTTTTTAAACCTGAAACCCGGAATTAGAAACTAAAAAAATGTCAAGAGACGAAAAAACAAAACAGAGCTGGGAAGAAGTACAGCAAAATATTTCAAAGCGATTTGGTGGAGGTGAAACATTGAATGTAGATGCCATTATTTATTTAATTGGGATTCAGGAGTTGGGTAAAGGGTATAAAACTTTTACAAAAGATGAAAAACTGGATATCATGCATATTGCTATCTGCAAATTATTAGAACCTTTTGGTTTTTATGAATTTGAATATTTTGATGAAGATGGTTGGCCTCACTATAAGGTCATAGACGAACTTCCAAATTTAAAACCAGGTGAACAATCAGTTTTGATGAAAGAGGCAATTGTGATGTATTTTGCAGAGAAATAAATTTTTGTTTGGTGTTAAATTATTGTTATTCAAAGTGTTTTAGTAAATAATGATGAATGCACAAAACATTTTTTAAATTAAACAGCTTCATAAATCTTTCCAGGTAAAGGTTTGGTAACTCCTTTCATTTCTAAATTAAACAAAACAGTTGCCGTTTTTTGTATTGGAAATTCACAGTAAAGAGCAATCAGATCCAGACTTTGTTTGCCTTCTTTCAATAGGTAATCGTAAATTTTTTGTTCATCAGTTTGTAACTCGATAAAAAGTTGCTTTTGTATGGCTTTAGGTTTTTTATCTTTCGTTTCCCAGTTTAAAATATACTCCAGATCCTTAACCGATGTAATCATAGCAGCCTTATTACTTTTTATCAACTGGTTGCAGCCTTTGCTAAATTGGTCTGAAATCCTTCCGGGAACGGCAAAAACATCCCGATTATAGGAGTTTGCAATATCTGCAGTAATCAAAGAGCCACCACGAGAGGCCGATTCAACAACAATAGTTGCTTCTGATAAACCGGCAACGATACGATTTCGTTTTACAAAGTTTTCTCTGTCAGGATTGGTATTCGACCAGAATTCAGTGAACAGGCCTCCATTTTCCATCATTTTTTCAGCCTCATTTTTATGAATTTTTGGATAAACTGCATCTAAACCATGTGCTAAAACACCAATGGTCTGTAAATTATTTTCCATCGCCTGCTGGTGAGCAAACACATCAATTCCGTAAGCCAGTCCGCTAATAATTACAGGATTGTATTTTTTAAGATCTGCGATAAACTCTTTTAAAAATGATTTACCATAGTTGGTGATCATTCGTGTACCAACAATACTAATGATTCGCTGTTTTTTTAAGTTGATCTTTCCTTTTTGGAATAAAACAATCGGGCCATCAATGCAGTGTTTTAGCCTTTCGGGATAGTCATCATCCATAAAAGTGCTTACCTGAATATCATTTTTGTTGATAAAGTCCAGTTCGGCCTCAGCAGCATGCATCTGTTTGGCATTCTTCAATCCATTGATTATTTTCAAACCAATACCATCAATTTTTTTCAGGTTTTTTGTTTTCTCTTTAAAAACAGCCTCTGCACTTCCACAGTTTGCAATTAATTTTTTAGCATTGATATCTCCGATTCCATCTACAGATTGTAGGGTCAGATAATATAAAAGATGCTCGCTTTCCATTAAAATTTCTCTTAAAACAATGAAATTCAATATACAAAACATTTGTTAATAAAAACACAACACTTTTTGTAAATCCTTTTGGATTTTTTTTAGATTTGTTAATGCAAATTAAAACTCCCTAAGCTTGAAATTAGCGAATTATATCAGTGATTTACTCTATCGTTACGAATGTGTAATCGTACCTGAGTTTGGAGGTTTTGTAACCAATAATAAGTCGGCTAAAATTGATAAAATCAACAACACATTACACCCGCCTTATAAGCAAATTACCTTTAACGGTCATTTGGTAAATAATGATGGTTTACTGGTAAATTATATCGCTTCCGCTGATAAAATCCCGTATGAATCTGCATTGAATTTTATTCGGTTTGAAATTGAATCATGGAAAGAAAAATTAAAAGATCAGGAATTAAATTTGGATTCCATAGGTTCTTTATCGCTGATTGATAATAAGTTGCATTTTGAACCACAACAAAAAATAAATTTCCTTCCTTCTTCCTTCGGGTTAAGTAATGTGGTAAGTCCTGAAATCAAAAGGGAAACATATAAAAAAGAGGTTCAAAAACTAGAAGAAAAAGCACCTATTTTAATAAGTCCGGAAAGAAGAAATGCACCAAACTATTTAAAATATGCAGCAATCTTTGTATTAGGTTTATCTGCACTCGGTATTGGCGGAAAATTATATAAAGATCATCAAACAAACAGGCAAATTATAATTGCACAAGAGCAACAACATAGTATTGATCAAAAAATAGAAAATGCAACTTTTGTCATTAGTAAACCTCTACCGACCTTAAATTTAGAAGTAAGCACTGTTGATAACAAAAGTTTTCATGTAATTGCGGGCGCATTTCGATTTCCTGAAAATGCAGAAAAGAAATTAACTCAATTAAAAGCTGAAGGTTATAATGCGAGAATACTGGGTGTGAACAAATGGGGTTTAACCATTGTTTCTTTTGATAGTTACGATTCTGAAAGGGATGCAATAAACAGTTTGAACAGCATCAAACAAATAAAAGACGAAAAGGCCTGGTTACTGGTGCAAAAGTTTTAATCAATTCTATATCAATTACTTTACTTATGAATGCAAAAACTCCTAAAGAGTCTTTAACGATATTAACCGACTTGGTATTACCTGGTGAAACAAACCCTTTAGATAATCTTTTTGGTGGAGAATTACTTGCCAGAATGGATCGTGCTTCCAGTATTGCCGCACGTCGCCATTGCAAAAGAATTGTAGTTACTGCAACAGTAAATCATGTCGCTTTTACAAAAGCGGTTCCGGTAGGGAGTGTTTTGACTATTGAGGCCAAAGTATCAAGAGCTTTTAGATCTTCTATGGAGATTTTTGTAGATGTATGGATTGAAGACAGAGAATCGGGTGAGCGTTCAAAAGTGAATGAAGGTATTTACACTTTTGTTGCCGTGAATGAAATGGGAACTCCCGTAAAAGTTCCGGAATTAAAACCTGAAACCGATCTGGAAAAAGAAAGGTATGATGGGGCTTTACGCCGAAAACAACTTAGTCTGGTTCTTTCAAAAAAAATGAAACCAAGTGATGCCACAGAGTTAAAAGCTCTATTTTCTTAAAACTTAAAGATCACTCTTTCAATTCCATTTAAATAACTCCTGCCAAATAAGATAAGGTGTACCAGATTTGGATAAAGATTGTGAATATTAATCCTGTCTTCCCAACCTTTTTCTAATGGGGAAATTTCGTTGTAATAATCAAGATATTGATTGTTAAAACCACCAAATAACTGTGTCATGGCAATGTCCATTTCACGATGTCCAAAATAAACGGCAGGGTCAATAAAAATAGGTGTCTGGTTTTCTCCTTTCATTAAATTACCAGCCCAGAGGTCACCATGCACAAGTGATGGTTTTTCTTTTGGTAGAATTTCATGGACTATGTTGTAAAAATTTTCAAAGTGTTTTAGATGAGAAATGTTTAATCTTTGAAGATCAAAAGCTTGTTTTACCAAAGGTTTTATTCTATTTTCAATAAAAAAAGTCTCCCAGGAGGATTTGGTAGAATTATCCTGCTGCAAAGAGCCGATATAATTGTGATGATCCAATCCAAAATAATTTGCTGTGGTCTGGTGAATTTTTGCTAGATCATTGGTAAAATTTTTCCAAAAATCATGATTTGTAAATGTTTCTTTGATAAATTCTAAAACTAAATATTGATGTTTTTTGTCTGTAAAATAAGTAATTACTTTAGGAGATTTTACTCCTGAATTTGCTAATAATTCCAATCCTAGTTTTTCTTTGGAAAACATATGAGGAAATAGATCTTTTTGGTTTACTTTTAAAACATAGGTATTTTGTTCTGTTCTAATCTTGTAAACATCATTGATATCACCACCCACAATAGGAGATATATTTTTGATCTTTTCAGATAACTGTTGTTGTAAAATATTTTTAAAGTGTACCATTCTCAATCCATTATTTCAAAGGTAAAGTTTAAAGTTTCTCCCTGATCATCTACCAGCGTCATTTTATGTTTTCCGGGATTAGGATCTATTTCCATATGATGGGAATTTTTGGTCTCACCAATATAAGTATGATCTAAATGCCAGAAAATTATAGCATCGCTATTTCGGTGGGCAATTTTAAAAACTGCTTTTCCTTTACTGCCATTTAGTTCTATAGGAATAAAAATCTTTGTAAGATCTTTGGGGTAGATTACATCCATATTTTTTATGGATTCCTGAGCACAACTACTTTTAAAAGGAGGTAAGACCTTATAAAAAGGATTTTTCTTTTTAAAATACCATTCCTGGATGGGAGGCAGAATAAACCATGGTTCTATTTGCATTTTACTTACCGGATAACAATTACTGTTTACTCTAAATTTCTTTTCGCTATCTAATTTCACCATTTGATGAAAAGGACATATTTCTGTTTTGATGCCATTTTTAGAGATAGATATTTCTTCGGTATCCGGGCAAATATCAGAAGCCAGATAACCACTTTGCTTACAAACCGTTGCTTTTGCTAAATCCCAGTCTGGTTTTTGAAACCAGTTTTGATATTTTAAATATTTAAAAACTTTGAATAAAATTGGAGCTGCAACCTGAGATCCGGTTAAACCGGGTCTTCCTTCTCCATCAGCATTTCCAACCCAAACCCCAACTACATATTTTGGAGTGATCCCGATTGACCAGGCATCTCGGTGACCAAAACTTGTACCGGTTTTCCATGCAATCTTTTGTGAGGATTGAAATTCCTGCCATCCGGTTTCCTGTAATGGTCTGTTTAAGGTAGAGAGGGCTTCAAAAGTATTCCAAACTACTCCAGGTTCAAAGGGAGGACTTTCAACTTTTATTTTTTCCTTGGTATTATCCTGAATAAATTCTGCGGAAGCGAAAACATCTGTATCATTTAATATTTGTGACATACCCATGTAGGCATTGCTCAGATCCCACAAAGTAGCCTCTGCACCACCTAAAATAATTGACAAACCGTAATGACCGGCAGGCTGGTTGATGGTATGCAGATGTAGTTTTTTTAAATTTTTATAGAAAGTTTCTATACCGTACGCTCTTAACATACGAACCGCAGGAATATTTAAAGATCGTGCCAAAGCCTCACTGGCAGGTACTGCTCCATCAAAGGATTTATTGAAATTTCTTGGAGCATATCCGGCAATTTTTGTAGGAATATCAGAAATCAGGGTTCGTGGTAAAATTGCCCCATCCTGTTGCATAAAGGCAAATAGAAAAGGTTTTAAAATACTACCTGTACTTCTTGGTGAGGTGATAATATCAACATCTTTTCCTGAATTACCATGTTTACAATTGCTGTTGCCAACATAAGATAATACACTGCTGTTTTCAACATCAATTACCAAAACAGCTATATTGTGGATCTCATTTTCGCTTAAAATTCCATGGTAGTTCTCAACAATCTTGTTTGTTTTTTTTTGTAAAGAATAATTGATGGTAGAGGTGATTCGTTTGCCTTTTTGTCCTTCTTTTATAGCTCTGTTTAACAAATGAGGAGCAAGTTGCGGAATAGCAAAAGGAGTTTCCGGTAATGGTTCTTCCTTTGACAGATCACAGGTTTCCTGATCAATAATTCCTTTTTGGTGGAGCTTATTTAGCAATCGATCTCTTTTTTGTTTTAACAGTACCTGATTTTTACCGGGATAGATCAAAGACGGTGCATTGGGTAAAACAGCCAAAGTGGTTATTTCTCCCCAGGATAACTGTGATGATTTTCTACCAAAATATCGCCAGGATGCAGCCTCTAAACCAACAACATTTCCTCCAAAAGGAGCATGTGAAGCATATAAATTTAAAATCTCATATTTACTGTAAGTGATCTCCATTCTTATTGCCTGTACAATTTCAATGAATTTTTCAAGAACTGTTCGTGGTTTTCCTTTTCGGGATAGTCGAATGGTTTGCATTGTGATGGTACTTGCACCACTTACAATTTTTCCGGCAGAAATATTTTGCTTAAAAGCTCTTGCAATAGAAACGGGATTAAACCCGGGATGTTTATAAAAATATTCATCTTCAAAATAGGTAATTGCCTTGCTAAATTTATCAGGAACAGAATCAGATTTTGGAAACCGCCACTGACCATCATCTGCAATTTTTGCTGCCAGTAATCTGCCCTGAGCATCCACCATTACAGTACTGTTTGGGGTTTGAAATAATGGATTGGGTAAGCAAAATGCAAACCAGATCAATAAAACCAAAGTAACTAAAAAGAAGTATTTTTTTTTATGGTTTTTTAAGAATTGGAGCATTGATATTTAAAATTGTATATTGGAACAATATGAACCTTTGTGCAACTTTGTATAATCCTTTGAGTCTCCTTCGTGACATAGCTATTTCGCGGAGTTATGCAAAGAAAAACAAAGTTTCTCAAAGTTATTTATAGTATTGGGATCGCCCTAAAATAGTCTTCTATTATTTACCTTTTCCAGGTTCTAAAACTTTTACCCACCTTCCGGCTTTTCTAGCACTTATTTTATTGTCATACATAGCTTCACAAACGACGGTTGGTAAATAAAAATCACCTAGATAAGAAGCATTTAATAATACTCTAAAAGTTTTTTGCTCTCCTCTTTTAAGATCAAAATAAGTCAAAACTCTGTCGTCTCTAATATCCTGATAGGTTGGTAGATCTGCTTTTTTATCTGTTTCTACACCATCCATTCTCAAATTTCTGATTTCCCATCCCGAAGGAAAAACCTGGGTCAAAGCCATTTCTTCATAATCACCTCTAATTCCCGGATGTTTGATCTGCACTTCTGCAATAAAATCTGTTCCCTGATCTAAATTTACAGGATTGATCTCTTTACCACCCAGATTTAAATATTTTACGGCTATTTTAAGATTGTTTTCTGCATTGGTCTTATCGCCAACAGCAGGAATTCCTTCTAATTGCTGCTTGATAAATAAGGTCTTGTTTCCTGTATTTTTAATAAAAATAGCTCCTGAATTCTTCTCTTTTATCTTTAGATTAATTTGAGAGATTGCTGCATCTTGATTCATGTTTTTATCTTTTCCATTCAGGATATATTGGTAACTGATCTTCTTTTCTGAACCATCGGTATCACCAATAAATTTGGCAATAGCAAGTAAAGAGTAAGCAGTTGTTTGTGTGCTGTACCAGTGATTTGATGATAGATCATTTGCCAGTTCATCCAGTACTTCTTTAGCTTTGCTTTTTTGTTGCAACATGGTCAGGGTTTCTAAGATCATCGCTTTATCTCTAACATCGCTTCCAAAAGAATATGAAAGCTCTCTGTATGGTTTTATATTGTTTGACTGGTTAACAACTAAGTTTTCGGCTACTCTTTTTTTACCTACCAGATAATATGCAGCTGCCAGTCGCCATTTTGCCTGAAGTGATAAATTTTTAGTTGATTTCAACCGATTCATTGCTCCTAAAACAGGTTTTTTAGCCAATGCAAGTGTGTATAACCTATAGGCCTGAGTTAATTGATTGCTGTTATAGGAATTACCGGCATCAGCTGTCCAGCTATTGGCTCTCTGTCGCTGAAATGCAACCCAGTTGTTTAAAAATCCGGGAGGTAAACTATAACCTTTTGCCTTTGCTTCCAGCATAAAATGACCCGCATAATTTGTTCCCCATTCATTGGCGGTATTTTGCTCTCCCGGCCAGTAAGATAGTCCGCCTGAAGCAATTTGAAAAGATCTCATTTTATTGATAGCGGTTTTCACGTTATTTTCTATTTTGTTTTTCTCTTCAGCATTTAATTCCAGTAAATTAGAAAGATATAATTGAGGAAAAACTGAAGAGGTTGTTTGCTCAATACAACCATGCGGATAGGTTATTAAATACTGTAAGCGTTCTTCTAATTTTAAGGATGGAATAGTGGAGACTTCCACAACACCTTTATTTGTACCAGACATTCCTATAGGCGTATAGTTGTTTTTCCAGGTTTCACCAGGTTCAATAACTGCCCCTTTCACATCGGTAATTCTTGGGTTGGGTGCTCTCACATCTAATTCGATATTGTAAATGGCTTTTTCAGAACCACTTTTTGCAATGATCTTTACTTTGGCAATTCCAAGTTTTTTGGCAACATCTAAATTGAAATTCACCACCTGATCTCCAACCTGAGAAAAATGAATAGTTTTGCTCTTCTGCTCTTTATTTAACAGCAAACCATTTGTTTCTACCGAAACAGAAACATCTTTTACTTTTTTATCCATTGCAAAAACAGTAACAGGTAATGCAACTTTTTCTCCCGGACCCACAACTCTTGGTAACGTTGCCAAAACCATCAATGGCATTTTCACGGCTGTGGTTTTATCCGTAGAACCATAAGAAGAACCGCTTTTTGCAATGACCATTGTTCTCACAGATCCCACATAATTTGGCATATTGATGGTGTGTTTATTATTTCCTTTTGCAGATAATTCAAACGGGCCGATAAACTTAACAACAGGTTTAAAACGATTTGCCTTGGCACCGGCACTTTTGTTTAAATATTCATCTCCGCCAAGAGCTAATAAACCCGACATTTTTCCGGTGAAAGCACCCATTACATATTTATACATATCCCAGGTTTTTACGCTAAGAGCTTCTTTTGCATAAAAGTGTTGCCATGGATCGGGTGTTTTAAATCTTGTAAGATCCAGTAAACCATCATCTACGACTGCTAAAACATAGGTCATTTTTTTACCTGTTTCTTCACTTACATTTACAGTGAATTTTTTTTCTGGTTTGAGAACGTTCGGCATGGTGATCACAGGATTTAAGTGTGATTCTTTATTTTCAACAGATACACCCTGGATACCATAAAGACGGATTGGCAGATCATTTTTTACATTCGCATGTGGCTGAATCAGTGTTAAGTTAAAAAACACATTGGGTGTCATTTCTTTAGTGGCTTCTACTTCAAAATTAGTCTGACTATCTTCCATGTTTAACCAGAAAGTTTTTAAAATTTTAGAGCCTGATTCTATACTTACCAAAGTTCTGCCTTGTTTAGAGGATGGAATATTCACCTTTATTTTTTCGCCTACCTGATAGGTTTTTTTATCTGTTGAAAAGGTTAACATTTCTGCTCCTCCTGGATTTTTGCCACCATTGTCCCACCAACCTTTATAAGTTACATAAAAAGCCTGTCCGGCACTATGACCGGTTACAGGATCAATCACCTTTATAAATTTTCTACCATAATAATCTCCGCCAAGGTTTAAAGCAAACATTGCTTTTCCGTTTTTTGTACTGATTGTAGCTGTTTTGATGAGGTTTTTATTTCTGTTTGCTACATATCTTGACAAATTATCCTGATCAGATCTTTCCCACCACCATCGCCAGTACACATCATAAATTTCGATTTTTAGGTTTTTACGATCAACTAACTTTCCATTTTCATTAACCGTAACAATGGGTATTAAATTCGTCTCATTAGAATAAAGAGCTCCGTTCCATCCATTCCCTTTCGGAACTTTTATACCAACATAGCCGCGGTAAGGAGAGTAAGGAATACTCATATGATTTACTGAAAAATCACCCCCTTTTTCAAATGCTCTTATTTTAAAATGTGCGTTTAGCATGCCGGGAGCATTTTTTTGTACCTGAAAATCAGGTATTACTACTGCTGTTCCATTTGCATCCAGTTTACTATCAAAAATGATCTTTTCTTCGGATGAAAACTCTTTAGATGGATCATCGAAGGTATAATCATTAAACTGCTTAAATGCAGTACTTCCTTTGGTTAATTTAAGTTCCACATCGGCTTTTAAATTTCCGGCAATAGCTCCATGTAACCATTTAACTTCTAAAGAACCTTTTGATTTTTTATTATCGGATAAAAATGGTTTATGAAAATCAAGACCAATTTTCAACCGGTTTGGTTTGATGGCTTCAATTTTCAACACTTTTTCAAAAACGGAACCTCCCAGTTTCACTTTAGCCCTCCAGTTTCCTGTTGGAGCATCTTTTGCGGTTGCTGTTCTAAAATCATAAAAACCATTTAAAGAAGTAGTTTTTATTTTCCTTTCGTATAATTGATTCTGCGGAGTGTATAATTCCATTACAACCGGATGATTTTTAGGAATCACTTTATTTTTATCTTCTAAAATAAACGAAAGAAATATAGAATCTCTCGGTCGCCACACGCCCCTTTCACCAAACACAAAGCCTTTTACTCCTTTTTTGAATTTTTGACCTCCAATATCAAACATACTCAAAGAAAGTGCTGAACCATCATCCAATTTTAAATAACCTCTTTGTTGTCCTTTTTTAGCGATTAATAAAAAGGGTTTTTTCTTTAGATCAATTCTTAAAAAACCATCTTTGTCTGTAGATTTTTTATCGATAAGATAGTTTTGGAAGTTGTAAATCTCTACTTCCACTCCTGAGATAGGATCTGTTGTTTTGATATCGGTTATAGCAATGGTCATAGAATTTCCAAATCCACTTTTGGCAATGATTCCCATATCAGAAGCCAGAATATTTTTAGAAATAAATCGATCTGTTACCATGTAGTAAGTTGGTTTACATGGGTTATCCCTATCTTTATAAACATAATGATCGTTATAATAGTAATCTACATCATCATAGTAATAATAATCGGAAGGATTATCATAGGAAGCTTCTTCAGGGTCTTCTCCTAAAAAAGAATAATCTGTTTCCTTATCGGTTTTTTCTTCACAAGGGTATAAAGATTGATGTTGATTAAAACTTAAGATCACCCGATATAATGAGCCGGTTTCTACTTTGATTAATTTGGATAAATCAATGGAAAAAGGATTCCATGATTCATAATTTATTGGCTTATCTGATTTTAAAGGAATTTCTCCTTTAAAAACAATACGTCCTACCCGTTTCATTTCTCTGTTGCCATCAAACTGATTCACCTGCAAGAACTGTGCAATATTTTTTTCGAAAACTTTGATGATCTTGATATTTACAGCATTCAGATTTACTGCTTTAAACGGAAATATCAAGCCATTTGTACTTGGCATGATTACACCTTTCCCCAGTAACTCAACTGCTGGTTTCACACTGGTAAAAGTAATTTTCTTTTCAAAGGGATGTATCAATTGATAACCCATTGAGTTTCTAATCCCATCTGTAACATGTAAATTAACAGATCCTTTTTGTCGGGTTGCAGGGTAAACATGGATTGCATTATTTTCTCGCAACATTTTGAGTTTGGTGCCAGATTGTAAATAGATCAACCCTTCCAGATCTTGTTTTGAAGCAATTGGATCAGAAAAATAAATAGTTATAAATTGTTCTGGTTGCTGGGTGATTTTAACATCAAGTATTTTGAATTCTCCAAGAGGAGGTACTTCAAAAACTTTTTCTCCTTCTTTGGCAAAACCCAGTTCTTTGCCATTCCATTGTAAAATAACCTGATTTCTGCTTTCCAATCTTTGTACACTATCAATTACAAATTGGTGTATTTTACCATCCGGAGTATGTTCCCATCTTACAAATAATTCATTTCCATTTTGTACAGCTTCAAAGGCATTTTCAAGCTCTTCGCTATCAGCATAATCATAAGTAAGCACATGACCATTTATATTTTGCCATTTCAGATCTTTTTTACCTAAAGGCTCCATGCCTGAAAAATCGACATCAACAGCTTGTTTTAATACCTGAAACTGAAATTCTAATGTTTTTAATTTTTTAGGAACACTAATGAGTTTGGAAAGATAAAAATCAGCATCAAATAACTTTCCGGAAGGTAAATTTTCTTCTGGTCTAAATTCGATGGTTTGATTGTCCAGCCAGAATGCATCTCCTTTAATACTAGGAGTAAAGTCAAATAAATTTTCTTCAACTTTTTCATTGATTTTGGCGTTACTGTATGATTCCGCCAGTCGTATTTTAATGGTTGATCGATTGCTGATTACACCACTGGTAAAACCAGTGATATATCCTGTAAAATCAGAATCAATTTTTTTTGAAGATGCATCTTTATTACATTGTATAAAGAACAGAGAAATGACAAGAATAAAAAAAACAGGGTTAAAGGAAAAGGTAAGTCGCATTGGAACTAGAAAATTTGAGTGGGTTTAACAAATATACATTCCTGATAAAGCAATAAAAGTGCTTTGGGAATGTTACTCTCAAATCTACAAAAGAAATAGATGAATAACTTATCTTTTTAGACAATTTATTTTAAAATATTCTTGAAATGAATGGGGAAACTATTCGTACATATCTTTAATATCAGCTTTACCCAAATCATAAAATAAATCACCAAATTTTTTTGTAACTGCATGAAAGAATTTTTCTCCTTTTTCTTTGGTGGACAAGGCAGGATTTCCAACTCCGGTATCTTCTGTGATGTCTGACCATTTTCTTTCTGTCCAGAGCCAGCCTTCAGAAAATGCTTTGATCTTTCGTTTTTTCTCTTTTCCTTCTCCCCATTTTTCTTTTGGTAAAACAAGATCAGGTTTTAAATAAAGCATCAAACTGGTTTCCATTTCATCCGCATGGTCTCCGGGATCATCAAAATATTTTGTTCTGTCAATAGATTGATACCAATTAGAAACACCCAAAAACATTTTAGGGTATTTTGCACCCAATTCACGAAGAGCTGTTTTAAAATCGTTTCCCCCGTGACTGTTAAAAATGAGAAGTTTGTAAATCCCTTGACGATTAAGTACTTCAATAACATCATTTAAAACAGCAAACTGTGTCGAAGGATTCATGTTAATATTTAGGTAAATATCTGTTTGTCCAGTGTTTACACCAAAAGGAATGGTTGGTAAAACAATAACTTTTGTTCCTTTATCCCAGGCAATTTTAGCTGATTCGGCTGCCAATAAATCTGCCTCGAAGTTATCTGTTGCATAGGGTAAGTGAAAATTATGAGCCTCGGTGGCACCCCAAGGAAGAATAGCCAGTTCATATTTGGCATTCTTTACATTATTCCAGTTGGTTTCTGCTAAAATATAAGGTCTCATAATCTAAATTTTATACACCCATAATTCCGGATTTTGCCTTTGCACTTCTTTAAAAAGAACAAATGCCAGAATTGTTTTTCCGGTAGTTTTATCGGTGTGAATTTTTCCAATTTCTTGTTTGGTTTTAACAATGTCTCCTTTTTTCACTGTTACATTATCCAAATTTTTATATACCGAGATATAATTACCATGTTGTACCAAAACAGCTTTCTTTTTCCCTGGTAAAACCTGAATTGCTAAAACTTTTCCGTTAAAAATAACTCTTGCGCTGGCACCTTTTTCGGTAGCGTAAAATACACCATTACTTTCAATAGTAATGCCTTTTAAAGTAGGATGAGGTTGTTTACCAAAATGTCTAACAACAACGCCTCTTTTTACAGGAGAAGGTAATTTTCCTTTGTTTGATAAAAAATCTTTTTCCAGTTTCTTAGCTTCAGGAGTTAGAGCAAAACCTGTTCTTTTGATATTTTTCTTATTACTTTTTTTGTTGGATCTGGCAATCGCTTCTCTGATTAATTTTTCAATTTTTTTATCAATTGCCTTCTCCGCATTTTGTTTTTTCCTTATTTGAGCTGTGTATTTTTTCTCTTTCTTTTTAACGGATCTTACCAGACTTTCACGAGATTTTTTCTCTTTGTGAATACTGTCTTTTTCTTTGGTATTGACTAATAGCAATGCTTCTTTATCTACTTTGGTTTCTTTTAAAAAGTCATTTAAATTTTGAAGCTTTACCGTTTCAATTTTAATCTCTTCGCCTTGTTTTTCACGGTAATCATTATATTGTTTGATGTATTGCATTCTTTTGTAAGCCTGCAAAAAATCTTTGGACGAAAGTAAAAACATCAACCTGCTTTGCTTGGTTCTACTTTTGTACGATTGAACGACCATATTGGCATAATCCTTTTTTAAAAGCTCTAAACGATCCTCTAATTGGTCAACTTCTTTTTGATTTTCTTTGATCTCAATGGATATTTGTTTGGTTTCTTTATGAATTGTTTCAATTAACCTAGTTCGAACCCTAATCCTTTTGTCAAGGTCAGAGAGATCTGAAAGTAAAGTTTTCTCTTTTTGCTGAGATCTGAACAGTAAAGAGTTGATTTCTTTAATTTCTTTTTGAAGTTTAATTCTTTCTTTTTCAAGATCTTGCCTGCTTTGAGCAAAACTTAAAACTGAAAATAACAGAAATACAATTACTACAAGAAACTTATTTAGATTCAGACTTTTACTCATCCATATTTTAAAATTCAATGAAATCATTTCATCCTGATCAATTTATATCCGTTAGGTATTTTAAAAGGAAACCTCATTGCCTGATCAAATAAAACATTTCGATAATTTACATCAATAATTGTTTTATTTTTTTTACCGGTAGCTTCAATAATAAATCCTTTCGGGAACAAAGATTCATCTATTTTAGCAAAATCTTTGTATAAAATTGTTAAAATTTGGTCTTTTTCTACATATTTAAATTCTTCTTTGTCCAATTTAAAAGTAACAGGATCTATAAGATAAAATATTTTTAAGATTGGGTTTTCAGATTTTGGCAACAATCCGTATTTGTTTTCAAGAATACTTGCTTTATATTTTTCATTTTTTAGATCAAAAACCGGTTCTCCTAAAAAGATATTCTGAACCATTTCAAAGTTAAAATTAGTACCAAGTAGATCACTAATTATTTTGTAATTACCATCAAAATATGTTTTAGATACCTTTTCGTAAAATCTGACATCAGACGGAGTGATTATTAATTTTGCGACTGGAAATCCAAGTTTTGAAAAACTGAACCAGATCACAGAATCTTTTATCATTCGCATAGAAGCACTTAAACCGGGCAGTTCTGTTTTCCCTTTATATTTTACAGATAAACTCGCTTTGATTGAATTACGATCGAAAGCAGTTTTTCCATTTTTTCTAATGATATTTTTGGCAGAAAGGCCCGTAATTTTACCGGTAGTGGTTTTGGTACTTTTACAGGAAGAGATTAATAGCAGAAAAAATATTAGAACGATGCTATTCTTAATCATTTGAATTTTATTTTTTTCGCAAATCTACAGCTTTATTATAATATTCAGAAGCTTTTTTGTTTTGACCCATACCTTTGTAGCTCAAACCCAGCTGCTCCATAAATTCTGCTTCCATTTTAAAATCATCTACCAGAAAATCTAAACCGGTTCCTAAAATCAAAACAGCATCTTTGTATTTTCTCATACTATTTAAAGCTACACCATTCATTAAATAAATAAAAGGCTGTGCAGGATAAAGATCTAATCCCTCCTGACTGTCATTTAAAAGATTTAAATAATCTTTTATTTTTAACTCTCTTTCTAATACCAGTTTTAGTGACTGAAAATCATTTTTTAAATAATAGTCCTTTTTTAAATTATCTAATTTACTTACAGGAAGATTTGCATTTGTGGTAAAAGCAGAAGTATTTTCAAAAGGAACTTCTTGTAAAAGTGCTATTTTTAAAGGAATAAGATGAGCCGGTAAATTGTTATTGGTATCCAGTTTTTTTAACAATTCAATAGCTTCATTTATATTTCCTGATTTGATTTGTAACAATATCAGTTCTGATTCCAGTTCGGGCTTTTGGGCAATGATTCGTTTTTGAATGATGATAGCCCCTTTATAATCATTTTGTTTTGCCTTGATATCTTTTAAATGTTCCAACATAAACAGATTTGTAGGATCGATCTCCAAACCTTTTAAAATATAGTATTCTGCTTCGGAATATTTTAATAAAAAAACATAATTTTTAGAAAGTTCAAATAAAACAGCTGTGCTTTTTTTGTCAATATTATTACAAGCCTCCAAAGCATAAATAGCCTTATCGTAATTTTCAATTGCTTTTTGCTGTAGTGCCTCAAAAAAGAAAGTCTGAAAATTGATGCTTTCCTGCTCAATAAGCAACTCTTCTTTTGATGCCAGATCTTCCTGTGAAAATGAGAGAACAGGAATGAGAAATATTCCTGTTAAAATAATAATATGTTTGAACTTGTTAATCAAAATCAGTCTAAAATAGAATAATCACCAATGCTCACAGATGTGAATTTTCCGTCAAAATAGGCATGATTTCCAATCATGGCATTTTTTAAATCGGCATTTTTTATGATGGTATTTGTTTGTATCAATGAATCTTCAATTTTTGAATTTTCAACTGCACAATCATCTCCCAATGAAACATTTGGACCTATGGTTGTGTTTTTTAAAACTACATTATCACCAATATAACAGGGTTCAATAATTTTTGAATTTTCTAGTTTTACATTATTTGAAACCAGATTTATACCATCTTGTCTTGCAAATTGCAAAATTCTGCCGTTGGTTTCTACTGTAATATCTTTATTACCACAATCCATCCATTCATTTACAGTTCCAGGTATAAACTTAACGCCTTTTTGTTTCATGTTTTCCAAAGCATTTGTCAGTTGAAACTCTCCATGTTCTGTCATATTGTTATCCAGTAAATATTGAATTTCAGCTCTAAGATCCTCTCCTTTACTAAAATAATAAATACCAATAATGGCAAGGTCTGAAACAAATTCTTTTGGTTTTTCAACAAAATCAGTGATGATACCATCTTTTAGTTTTACAACACCAAAGGCAGCTGGATCCTCCACCTTTTTTACCCATATTGCGCCATCTGTATTGGCATCTAAAGTGAAATCTGCTTTAAATAGGGTGTCAGCAAAGGCCACCACACAGGGGCCAATTAAAGATTCTTTGGCACACTGAATTGCATGTGCGGTTCCAAGAGCTTCTTCCTGAACGGTTACATTGCATTTAGCTCCTAAACCTTTTGCAATGGCTTTAAGTTTTTCTTCGGTATTTTTTGGAAAAGTCGGACCAATCACAAAAGCAATTTCATCTACTTTTTGATCCACTACTTTTACAATATCTTCTACTAAACGCTGAACAATTGGTTTCCCTGCAATCAGGGTTAAAGGTTTTGGAATGGTTAGGGTGTGAGGTCGTAAACGTGAGCCTATCCCAGCCATGGGAACTATTATCTTCATAAAATATTTTTCTTATCTATTTTCTAAACGAGCAAATATACATAAAATTGTAGCAGTTTTATCGACTTAAAGTTTTTACAAAGGCTCCTTTTTTGCTGGTATTATAAAAATCAATCTGGCCTTTTTCACAGGTGCTTTCCCATTGTTGGATATAATTCCTGTAATTTGAACCATCAGCAATGATTAATTTTGGATGTAAAGTTAGTATCAGTCTATGTAAATTGATTTTAGGCGACTGGGTTAAAATTACCGTTTCCGGAATAAAATTTAATCTGGAATAAACTCCTGAACTATCAACAACAAGTGCCAGTTTATGGTTGATTTTGTAAATGTTTTTTAAAGGATTAACTTTTATGATTGTCTTTGAAAACTGACCCAGTAAAAAGGATCTTATTACTCTGTTTCCGTTAAATGCTGTAGTATCAAGATGCTGATAAACCGTCATTTTATTTTGATTCTTTACACCTATTATCGAATTTTTTATCTGATGAAATACAATGAATTCATTTGTATTGTAAGATCTTGATTTCTCGTAGATAAAAGCTATCTGCAAACAGATTACAGCAAATAGAACCCATGTGAATCTGGAAAGTGATTTATTCATTACAAAATAGATCACAGAAATTAGGAATAGATAAAAAGTGATCATCATTAAAAAAGAGAAATAGATATCTTTAAAAATAAACACTTCCTGTTGCGCAATTATATCTACAAAAGAATTCATTTTCTCTATCATAAAACCAAAAATATCTGCTAAAAATAAGGGTAGTATTTGAAATAAGGAAAGCAGGATAACCAGCAAACCTATACCAATAATTATTCCTAAAAAAGGGATGATCACCAGACTAGAAACAAAGAATAATCCGGGAAACTGATGAAAATAATACAAACTCAGAGGCAGTATGCCAATTTGAGCTGCAAATGAAACAGTTAATAATTGCCAGAAATAATGAATGGGTTTTATTGTTGGTTTCCAAAGTTTGGCTAATAATGGCTGGATCAAAACAATGGAGAAAACTGCTACATAACTCAATTGAAATCCCACATCAAATAAATAAAATGGATGGATCAATAGTAAAACGAAAAAGGATACTATCAGGCTGTTTTTTACACTGGAAGGACGATTAGATAACCACCCAATGGCAATTGCGGTGAACATGGCTACGGCCCTTATCACGGATGCCGACATGCCAGCGATAAATGCATAGATCCATAGACTGATAATGATAAGAACTAGTTTTATTATTTTTCCGTTTTTGAATTTTTCTATAGGTTGAAACAACAGGTTCAAAAGCAATAAAATGATTCCAATATGTAATCCCGAAACAGCCAAAATATGGATAGCTCCTGCATTTTTATAATTATCAAACAAATCTTTGCTTAAGTTTTGCCGTTGGCCGAGAATAATGGCATTGATAATTGCCAGTTCATTTTCTGAAAAATGATACTTTTTGAGTGTCCTGTTAATTTTAACCCTAAATTGAAAAGCATATCCTTTTAAGGTATGTTTGTTAAAACCCATAAGAAGGTAATTTTCAGATTCTAATCTGATCTGTTTATAAATTCCTTTCTTTTTTAAAAAATTTCTATAGTTGAATTCATTTGGGTTTAGGGCTTTGTTTATATCCTGTAAAGGAGAAAAAGCAAGAATCTTATCATCTACTTTAAAAGTTTCTTTTACATTACTCTTCTTTATATTAAGTAACACAATTCCCCTGGTTTGACTGCTGTTTACCTGAACAATTTCTGCTTCGTATTTTTGATAGGTTTTACTCGGTTTTAAAACAGATCTTACTTGAAGGATAAGCCGACTATTAGCAGCATAATGATTGGAATAGTGATTTTTTTGATTCTTTGGAAAATGTAGTTGTACATTGATAATGCCAATTATTAAAAAAACAATTGCTGTAGTGAATGCAAAAATTAAAGGAGGTTCAAATGATTGTTTGGACCTGTTATTTAGATAAACCAAAGTCAAAACAAGTATGATAACAATAATAAAAAGAAGAACAGTAGAAAATTCAAAATAGAACCCAAATATAACTCCCAGAGAAAGAAATATAGTAAAATGAAGGGGTAAGAATTTTATATTTAACACTTGATAACTTTACCATTTTAATGTTATATTTTCGCAAAAGTTAACATATTTTCCATTGAAAAATTATTCAAAAATATCATTTAAAGAAATAAACAAACTGGCAATTCCGGCTATCATTTCGGGTATTGCAGAGCCCTTACTTTCTATAACGGATACAGCTATCGTTGGAAATATTCAGATAAATCCAACAGAAGCACTGGCAGCAGTTGGTATTGCAGGATCGTTTATCTCGGCTATTGTATGGATTTTAGCGCAAACACGTTCGGCTATTTCGGCCATTATTGCACAGTATTTTGGAGCAAACAAGATCAATGAAATAATAAAACTTCCTGCACAGATCATTTTTATTAATTTACTTTTAAGTGTTTTTATTTATTTCGTGACGCTCTTTTTCGTTAGAGAGATCTTTTCATTGTACAATGCAACCGGACTGGTATTAGAACAATCGGTTTCTTATTATAAAATCCGTGCTTTGGGTTTACCATTGACTTTATTTACCTTTTCTGTTTTTGGAGTTTTTAGAGGAATGCAAAATACTTTTTGGCCGATGGTAATCAGTATTGTTGGAGCTGTTTTGAATGTTGGACTGGATTTTATTCTTATTTTTGGTATAGAAGATTTTATTCCTGCAATGAACGTTGAAGGTGCTGCATGGGCAAGTGTTATCGCTCAGGTTGTGATGGCTGTTTTAGCACTGGTTTTAATGCTTCAAAAAACGCCTTTCCATTTAAAATTATCATTTCCGTTTCACCCTGAAATTAAAAGACTGTTATCTCTGAGCTTTAACTTGATCATCAGAACTATTGCACTGAATATTGCTTTGTATATGGCAAACGCTTATGCTACAAAATACGGAACCAATTATATTGCTGCGCAGACCATTGCCTTTCAGATTTGGCTGTTCTTTGCATTTTTTATCGATGGTTATTCCAGTGTTGGTAATATCATGTCGGGTAAATTATTAGGAGAGAAAAATTACCAAAAAATATGGCAATTGAGCAAGCAATTGAATACCTATACCATAATTATATCACTCATATTAGGGGCTTTATGTTTTGTTTTTTATATTCCTATCGGAAAATTATTTACCCGAGAACCAGAAGTTTTAAAACTATTTTATAGCATTTTTTGGATTGTTCTTTTGATGCAGCCAATCAATGCAGTAGCATTTGTTTTTGATGGTATTTTTAAGGGGATGGCAGAAGCAGTTATTTTAAGAAACTCACTTATAATTGCAACATTTTTAGGTTTTATTCCCGGTTTACTAATTGGCGATCTATTTGACTTGAAATTATATGCTATCTGGATTGCTTTTACAATATGGATGATCTTACGAGGAGGAATTCTGGTGGTTATTTTTAGAAGAAAAATTATTCGCATGTAAAGACCTCCGGGAGTTGCAAACCCCGGAGTGTCTGTTAGCCATTTCCTTTACTTTTATCTTTAGAAGAGCTAAAAAAGTAGGATACTTAAGTTTGAGATCCTGCTAAAAAAAAGCGGAATTAATTCGACTAACTAATTTTCAAAAATTAAAAATCAGAGTCTCATTAACATGATAAATGTTAGTCTTTTAAGTGTTTATTACTTGTATTTTTGGTTGAAATTTTAAATGCTTAACTATTATGAAAAAAGTAATTTCACTATTACTCATTACACTGCTTTATGTCGGTATAAATTCGGCAAAAGCACAGAACTTATCTCCCTATATCAAAGTGGGAGATGTGAACACCACAATAGATCAAACTTCCGAAAAGGTTAAATCAGCCCTGACAGATAAAGGATTTGATATTATTGGTGAATACAATGTAGAAAACAATAAAAATTTAAAAGTTATTGTTTTCTCTCGAAAAGATTTACAAACAACGGTTTTAAAAGTAAAAGATCGTGGTGCACTGGCTGCTGCTTTAAAAGTTGGGTTAAAAGCAAGCGGTTCAAATACTACGATTAGTTATTTAAATCCTGAGTATCTTTTTAATGCTTATTTGAGAGGTGATTATTCCAAACATCAAACTGCATTGAAAAAAGTTGAAAAAGATGTTAAATCTGCATTATCTGCGTTGGGCAATGATAATAAAGGGTTTGGAGGATCTTTATCTGCTAAAGATCTACAAAAATATCATTATAAAATGATGATGCCTTATTTTGATGATCCTGTTGAGTTGAAAGAATTTAACTCTTTTGAAGAAGGTGTAAAAATCATCGAAAAAAATCTTGCTGCTAAAAAGGGAAATACCAAGTTGGTTTACAAACTAAAATTTAACAGCGATCAGGTTGCTGTTTATGGGGTTGCTTTATTAGACAAGGAAACAGGTGAAGGAGTCTTTTTACCAATAATTGACGATAGCCATTTGGCTGCCATGCCTTATGAAATTATTTTACAAGGTAAAACGGCTACTATTTTACATGGTCGTTATCGTTTGGCTGTTCACTGGCCAGAATTGACTATGGGAACTTTTATGAAAATTATGAGTACACCAGGTGAAATAGAAGATACTTTAAAAGCATTGTGTGAGTAAAAGGCTTATTCAGGGTTTCACTCCAAGTGAAACCCTGAATTTTTTAAGAGTCAGCGGGTGAATATTTCATATCGGTTATATTCACCCGCTGACTAAATTTTTAGCAAAGCAATCTATTTTATAAACCTGTTTGTTATTTAGAGTTGTGCGCAACAAAGAATCCCATAAAACAATAGAAATGTATAAAAACTCTCTTACCATTTTGTTTCTAATTCTATTCACAATTTGTGGATATTCACAAGCTGCAAAGATTACAATAAAGTCTGATGGAATGAAAGAATCAAATTATCTTAAAATGGATAATTTTTACTTAACTCATTATTTATATATCGATTTATTCCTAAGAGAGAGCTTGTTTGTTGATGCAAATAAGGAAGCTGTTTCGGCCATACTGGAAGCGATAAAAAAGTATGTTTCGGAAGGCAATCCTTTAGAAATTGAAGTTGAAAAGCCCGGTGAAACAAATTACAAAATTAAGGTTGTAATATTGAATAAAGATGATAAGGAACTTTTAATTGTGTTTACAAATTGGAATCCTAAAAAAAAGTTATTTGAAAAAGAAATAGAGAAAGATTCTTACACACGGTGGTATTTTCTTAATGGGAATAAAATGACTTATAGAAAAGATATGTCTAAGGAAAATAATTATTCTGAATTGAATAAAGTTGACTTGACGAATACCTATTTATTTGATGAATTAACGGATAACGATACCCAAATAAAAACGACCATTGAAGAAATTCTTAAAGAAAAGGATTTAAGTGTAAAAGATAAAATTATGACTAATTTAATTTTATTGAAATACTATATTTTTAAAGGAGAAATTGAGAATATAAATATACAAGTTGAATATTTGAAAGGTGAGTTTGAAATTAATAAAGCAAAACCTGATTTGAAAGGTTTGGAGGCGGCTTTAAGGGCAACGGAATTTCAAATAGAATTAATTGACCTGATGAAATAAAAAATTAGTACTGTGTACAATATCACTTATATTCCATTGTGGTATTTGTGCTATGTCAAAGTATGTGAATACTACAAAATTGTTTAAATTAACCAAAAATTAAGGCGTATTTTTCCACAACGGAAACAGATTCATCCCATTGGCAACAAGTAGAAAACACTATGAAAAAAAGAATTCTTATTGTAATACTGGTATTGATTTCTTTTATAGGACAAAGTCAGAATCCTAATGAAAAGATCCTATACATTATTGATGGAATTCCAATTATTGGGGATCCAGACAAGGACGATGATGTATTAACTGAAAATGACATAGAACTATTAACTATCATTACTAATAAAAGTGAAATCAAAAAATATACTAACCTTGAAATAGATAAAGTAATTAATATTACAACAAAATTATATGCCAAAAGGCCTGAAGAAATTAAGTCCATTCCGTCAACAAAACAAATGCAGAAGAGAAATGGAACGTGGTATTTAAAAAAATCCAAAAAACCTTATTCAGGAAAATTCATTGATTATTACAGTACAGGAAAAATAAGAGGTGAAGGAACCCTTTTAAATGGTCGATTAAAAGGAGTTCGGAAAATGTATTATTCCAACGGAAATTTATCACTTGAAAGGAATTATGACAATGGAATATCACATGGAATTGAAAAAGAATTTTACAAAAATGGTGTATTAGAGCAGCAAGGAGAATTCAAGAATGGAAAAGAAGTAGGTATTTGGGAAATGTATTACCCTAATGAACAATTAAAACAAAGAGTAAAATTTAATGATAATGGAAAGATGGTAGGAGAGGTAATTGCTTATTATTCTACAGGAAAAATAAAAGGTATTAGTAATTACAAAAATGGTAAATACATTAAAGATAAAGCAATTAATAAAAGATTTAATTATTATAATCAATCACAAGAATTATATAAACAAGGAAATTACAAATCAGCCATAAAAAAACTAACAAAAGCTATTGAATTAGATTCGGCATGGGCTCAAGGATATTTTGCAAGAGGAACAATGAAGCTAAATGATTTTCAGTTTGATGAGGCAATTATTGACTTTAACATAACTCTTAAAATTGAACCATATTATACAAATGCTTATGCAAATCGTGCATTTGCAATTATTAGAAAACATCAATTTTCAAATAGCAGAACTTTATCTAAATCAAAATTTGTTCAAGTGGTAGTTTCAGAGGAAACTAAAATACCAGAAAATGAATTAGTGAAAATATGTAATGATTTAAATAAAGCTGTTTCTTTAGGCAACGAAAATGAAATGGTTTTAGAAGCATTGAAAAAGCATTGTGGAAAATAGTGTTAGTTGCCAAAACGATTAAATTCTATAGTGATTTTCAGGCTTAATTCAATATAGTGAGAATATGTAAAGCCTACGAATTTTTAATAATCAACTTTGCAGTATTTTCACTTGCTCCTTTTCCACCAAGTTTTTGTTCCAGTTCATAATAATCGGCAAACATTTTCTTTCGATGTTTATGATCTAAAATTTTAAAAAGTTCATTTTCTAAATTCTTCTCATTAAAGTCATCTTGAATCAATTCAGTAACAGATTCTCTATCCAGAATAAGATTTACCAAAGAAATATATTTGATATTTTTAACAAGTCGTTTACCTATTTGATAAGAAATAGCATTGCCTTTATAACAAACCACTTCCGGTACTTTGAACAAGGCTGTTTCTAAAGTTGCAGTTCCCGAAGTTACCAAAGCAGCATTGGAAAGTGATAACAAGTCGTATGTTTTGTTCTCAACTATAGAAATATTTTCATTGTTTATAAATTGCTTGTAAAAGTCCAAATCCTGACTTGGTGCTCCTGCAATAACAAATTGATGGTCACTAAATTTGTTAACCATTTGAAGCATCACACTAAGCATTTTTTTGATCTCTTGTTTTCTGCTTCCGGGTAACAGAGCTATAATTGGTTTTTCGTTTAAATTGTTTTCTTTACAGAATTGCTGAGGATCCACTTGTTTTCTATCTGCAATAGCATCTAATAATGGATGACCGACAAAATGAACTGGATAACTATGTTTTTTCTCATAAAAATCCTTTTCAAATGGAAGAATCACATACATTTGATCCACATCACGTTTTATTTTTTTGATCCTGTTTTCTTTCCACGCCCATATTTGGGGAGAAATATAATAATGAACAGGTATTTTCTTTTGCTTGGCAAATTCGGCAATTCGCATATTAAAACCCGGATAATCTATCAGTATAAGAACATCCGGATTGAATTCTAAAATATCTTTTTTGCAGAATTTGATATTTCCTAAAATAGTAGATAAATTCATGATTACCTCGGCAAAACCCATAAAAGCCAGTTCTTTATAGTGTTTTACCAGGTTGTTTTTACCACCAATTTGCGACATCAGATCACCTCCCCAAAATCTAAAGGAAGCATGTTTATCCTGCTGTAGTAATGCTTTCATTAGATTGGAAGCGTGTAAATCACCTGATGCTTCTCCTGCTATGATATAATATTTCAAAGTATCTTTTTTTAATAGGTTCCTTTATCTAAACATAGAAATCAAAATTAAAAAAGCGAGTACAAATGTTTCCAGCAAAACACCTCTTGCTCTGTAATCCTGTTTCTTTTTAATAAATATAAAGAAAACCAGTATGTTCGGAAGGGCTGATAAACCAATAATCTTTCCCCAAAGGTTTTCTTTATCGATGATGTTGATTGCTTCACCAAAATCATAATTTAAAACAAACTCAACATAAAAGAAAAAACCAAATACGGTTGCCAGTAAAGCAACTAAAAACCCAATAATTATTTCTTTCTGAATCATATATTCCAGCCGTTTAACTTTTGAATAAAATGGTGTGCGGTCAAATCAAAATGTGTTGGAACTACAGAAATATAATCATTTTCCAAAGCCCATACATCTGTATCTTCTCCGTGATCCATATTTACAAACTTTCCGGTTAACCAGTAATACTCTTTCCCTTGTGGATTGGTTCTTTTATCAAATTCTTCTTTCCAGTTGGCTCGTGCCTGTCTGCAAATTTTTATTCCTTTGAATTTATTCTCTTTTATTTTAGGAAAATTTACATTCAAAACAACGCCATCCGGCAGACCATTTTGTAGTACTTCCAAGGCTATTTTTTTGATATATTTTTCCATCCCTTTAAAATCAGCATGCCAAGAATAATCTAAAACAGAAAACCCAATTGCAGGTATTCCTTCAATTCCCGCTTCAATGGCAGCACTCATGGTTCCTGAATAGAGTACATTGATGGACGAGTTTGCCCCGTGATTTATACCCGAAACACAAAGATCGGGTGTTTTATTCAAGACTTCACTTATCGCCATTTTTACACAATCGGCAGGTGTTCCTGAGCAACGATATTCTAGCTGATCTCCTTCATCAATTGAGACAGCATCACAATAAATTGTTGAATCTAAAGTTATAGCATGACCCATGCCACTTTGTGGACTGTCGGGTGCTATAACAACAACATCGCCAATTTCGTTCATTACGGAAATTAATGTTCTAATACCAGGAGCTGTAATTCCATCGTCATTGGTAACTAAAATTAAAGGTTTTTTTTGCATTTTATGAAATTTTGAAACAAATTTAAAGTATTTTATTCTTCTTAGTGATTATTTTGTGTTTAACATTTAATTATGAGAAAAATAATTTATTATTGTATATTATTGCTGATTCGTTCTGCTTTTAAGGCACGAATGTAGCACTGTAATGATGCAAAAAGAAAATATATTAAATAAAATAGCCCTCTTTATGAAAAGAAAGTATAAAATAATTATTCCTATAATCATTTTAACAGGCCTGCTTTTTAGTTTTCAAATTTCTAATCAACCCGATCCGGAAAAGGATAAAATTTTAGTTGGATTGATAAGATATGCTTTAAAACAAGGTCATTATCAGCCCCATCAAATTGATGATAAATTTTCAGAACAACTTTTTAATGACTTTATCAATAGTCTGGATCCTTATAAGCGATTCTTTGTACAAAGTGATATTGATGAATTTTCTACCTATAAATATTTGATTGATGATCAGATCAAAAAAGAAGATCTGAGTTTTTACAATCTGGTATACAGCAGATTTAAAATAAGGGTTGAAGAATCAAAAGCTTATTATAAAGAAATTCTTAAAACTCCTTTTGATTTTGATAAAGATGAGCCTTTTAATATGGATTACGAATCTAAACCTTTTTCAAAAAATCAGGCAGAGCTCATTCAAAACTGGAAAACACAATTAAAAGTTAGTACTTTAACCCGATTGTATGATAAAATAGAGTTTCAGGAATCTACGGATAAAGAAGAAAAAGCCACAGAAACAGAGCATGAAATGGTTCATGGCGAGGTGGTACAAAAAGTGAATAAAGAAGAGGATACTTCCGATAAAACAGAAACAGAAAAAAAATCATTTGCTGAATTAGAAAAAGAATCTCGTGAGGCGACAGAGAAAAGTCTGGATGATTTGTATGATCTGATGGCCGATTTAAATGATACAGACTGGTTTTCAGTATTTATCAACTCAATGGCAAGTCAGTTTGATCCTCATACCAATTATTTTGCTCCAAAAGACAAAAAACGTTTTGATATTAGTATGGCGGGTAAATTAGAAGGGATTGGTGCCCGTTTACAAAAGAAAGGAGATTTCACCACTGTTGTTGAATTGATTTCAGGAGGTCCTGCATGGAGAGCAGGCGAACTGGAGGTGGGAGATGCTATTATAAAAGTTGGTCAGGCAAATGACCCACCTATTGATATTGTAGGAATGCGTTTGGATGATGCAATTGAATTCATCAAAGGGAAAAAAGGAACAGAAGTAAAACTAACCATTAAGAAAATTGATGGTTCTATTGTTGTTTATTCTATCATAAGAGATATCGTTGAACTGGAAGAGACTTTTGCAAAATCAAGTGTTGTTAAAATGGATGATAGAGTTTTTGGTGTGATTCATCTACCAAAATTCTATATAGATTTTAATGAAAAGAATTTTCGAAATTCCGCAACTGATATGGAGCGGGAAATTGCTCGCTTAAAAAAAGAAAACATTGAAGGATTGTTGATAGATCTTAGAAATAATGGAGGTGGTTCTTTAAAAACAGCTATTGAAATAGCCGGGCTTTTTATCAAAGACGGACCGGTTGTTCAGGTGAAATACAGAGGAGAAAAACCAAATGTTCGATCAGATAAAGATAAAGCGACTCAATGGAATGGGCCATTGGTTATTTTAGTGAATGAATTATCAGCTTCTGCTTCTGAAATTTTTGCTGCTGCCATGCAGGATTATGACCGGGCTGTGATTATTGGAAGCAAACAGACTTTTGGAAAAGGTACTGTACAAAATGTATTGCCATTGAATAATTATTTCAAATACTCTGAAGATCTGGGAGCATTGAAAATGACCATCCAGAAATTCTACAGAATCAATGGTGGTTCTACACAAATTAAAGGTGTTGAAAGTGATATTGCCATGCCAGATAAATACACTTATCTTGAAATTGGAGAACGTGATGAAAAGAATCCATTACCATGGGATAAAATTGCACCAGCAAATTATGTACCATTAAATATTTATTCAAATTTTCATGATGTTGTAAATGACAGTAAGAAGAGAATTGCTGCTAATCCTCAGTTTAAAATGATCGATAAAAATGCAAGATGGTTGAAAAAAGGAAGAGATGATACCATGATAAATTTGGATTATGAAAGCTACAAGAAAGAAATAAAGCAAAGACTGGAAGAAAGTAAGGAATTTGAGGCTATTTCTGATTATCAAAGTGATTTGGTGTTTAGTTCACCTGCATATGAAATTCCAATGATGGATCAGGATTCAGTTTTGGCAAAGAAACGTGAGATCTGGCATAAGAATCTTAGCAGAGATATTTATGTGGAAGAGGCATTGACCGTTCTTTCTAAATTACAAATAGAAAAACAATTCTTAGTGAAAAACTAAAATCACTAAACTTTATAAAGCCCTTAATATCTTTTTGTTAAGGGTTTTTTTATATAAAGAATGATATATTTGCAAAAACAGTAAAAAGGTTGGTTTAAGTTGATTTCAAAGTTCAAAGATCATATTCAGAAAAACTTTCCCTTTCTAAAAGGAAAGAAATTACTTGTGGCAAGTTCCGGTGGAATTGATAGCATGGTATTGACGGATTTGTTGGTGCGAACAGGCTATGAAATATCTATTGCTCATTGTAATTTTCACTTACGTGGAAAAGCTTCCGATCTGGATGAAAAATTTGTTGCAGATTCTGCCAAAGACCTTCAGATTCCGTTTTACACAATTTCTTTTGACACCAAACATTATGGGGCTAAAAATAGTATTTCCATTCAAATGGCAGCACGTGATTTGCGTTATGAATGGTTTGAAAACTTACTACAGGAACAGGAATTGCATTATCTTTTAACCGCCCACCATGCAGATGATAACCTAGAAACATTTTTGATTAATTTTTCACGGGGTACCGGGTTAGAGGGTTTAACTGGAATACCAGCTATCAACGGCAAAACGATTAGAACTTTATTGCCTTTTTCCCGAAAGGAAATAGAGCAATATGCAAAAGAGAATCATATTTTATGGAGGGAAGATCAAAGTAATAAAGAAACTAAATATTTACGAAATAAATTAAGACACGATATTATTCCGTTGTTAAAAAAATTAAATCCCCAATTTTTAGACTCTTTTAGTAATACTTTGAATCACCTTGATGGTAGCAACCAATTGGTTAAGGATAGAATTGAAGAGCTTAAAAAAGAGATAGAAATAAAAGAAGGGGAAATCTCAAAATTCAAAATTCAAAGTTTAAAACTACAACATAATCCTAAAGCATATTTGTATGAACTTTTGAAAGAATATGGTTTTACAGAATGGGATGATGTACTGGAATTGTTAGATGCTCAGTCGGGTAAGCAGATTTTTTCAAAAAACTATCGATTGTTAAAAGACAGAGATTACTTAATTGTGAGTCCGCTGGTTACAGAAAATGAACAGTCAAAACAGTTTCTAATTGATGATTCTATAAAAAATATAAATATTGGTAATCCACCTGATAGTACAGGTAGTCTGGTTTTAAATTTTCAGCGATTGAATGCTAAAAAAAAGGATATACCAGATGTTAGAAAAACCAATTCAAACACTGTATTTATTGATAAAGATTTGTTAAAATTTCCATTAATTGTAAGAAAATGGAATAATGGTGACTATTTTTACCCCATTGGTTTACAAGGAAGAAAAAAATTAAGCAAATATTTTAAAGATAAAAAAATGTCTTTAGTAGATAAGGAAAATGTCTGGTTGCTTTGCTCTGAAGATCGAATTGTCTGGGTTATTGGAAATAGAATGGATGAGAGGTTTAAGATATCAGACAAGACTAAAAATATATTAAAAATTACACTTTTAAGATGAAAAGAATCATATTATTATTCAGTTTATTAATTGCTTTTACGTCCACTTCTGTCAAAGCCCAGATCCACGATCCTGTAAAGTGGAAAACTTCGGTTGAAAAAGTATCTGATACAGAGTACTATCTGGTCATAACTGCAAGCATTGAAACCGGCTGGCACTTGTATTCACAAAATGTACCCGAGGGAGGGCCCATACCCACCTCATTTACTTTTATGGAATCAAAAAAAGAATATGAACTTGTTGGCAAAACAACAGAAGGAAAAGGACACGAAGTACACGATCCGGTTTTTGAAATGGATATCAAATATTTTGGAAACAAGGCAGTTTTTAAGCAAAGAATTAAAGCGATTACCAAAAATAATTTTACCATCACAGGAGCCTTAGAATTTATGGTTTGTGATGATACTAATTGTCTGCCACCAACCGAAGTAGATTATTCATTTGATATAGGCGGTCAAAAGATTGTGTCAGGCGGAAGTCAAAATTCAGTAGTTATTGATGATAAGAAAGAGGACAAAAGCTTTCTTCAAAAAACTGTCATTCCTGCAAAAGCAGGAATCTCCAAATCAAAGTCTACTATCCCAAATGATTTAAAACAGCAGGAAAAAAAGGAAAAGAACAAGAGTTTATGGGTATTATTCGGGCTAAGTTTTTTAGCAGGCTTTGCAGCCTTGTTAACACCCTGTGTTTTCCCAATGATTCCTATGACGGTAAGCTTTTTTACCAAACAAAGTAAAAGCAAAGCACAGGGAATTAGAAACGCCATTATTTACGGAGTTTCCATCGTAATATTGTATGTTTTATTAGGAACCGTAATTACTGCTATATTCGGAGCAGATTCGCTCAATGCGCTATCCACCAACGTATGGTTCAATATTATTTTCTTTATCCTGTTGATCGTATTTGCAATATCCTTTTTAGGAGCCTTTGAAATTACACTGCCAAGTAGCTGGGGAACCAAGATAGATTCACAGGCTGATAGAGGAGGTTTGATAGGTATCTTTTTTATGGCACTTGCTCTGGCAATTGTATCTTTTTCCTGTACAGGTCCTATTGTTGGAACAGCACTGGTAGCCGCCGCCGCTCAGGGAGGAATAGCACCAGTAATTAGTATGTTTGGCTTTTCATTGGCAATAGCCTTACCATTTGCATTATTTGCTGCTTTCCCGGGATGGATGAACTCCTTACCAAAATCAGGAGGATGGTTAAACACGGTAAAAGTATTTTTAGGCTTTTTAGAACTGGCACTGGCATTTAAATTCTTATCGAATGCAGATCTAGTACTTCAAGGACATTGGTTAGAAAGAGAAGTATTTATAGCCATATGGATTACTATATTTGGAATGCTGGCACTATACCTTTTCGGAAAGATCAAATTACCACACGATTCCGATCTGCCATTTATCTCCGTAGGAAGATTAAGTTTAGGATTAGTAGTGTTAGCGTTTACCATTTATATGATTCCCGGATTATGGGGTGCACCTTTAAAATTGATCAGTGGTTTTCCACCACCAATGAACTATAGTGAGGCACCATATGGAGTAGGTTTTACCAAAATTGGAGGTGGTGAAAGTGCTGCAACCGGAGAAATACCTGAACATGCACATTTAGGTCCATATGATATCATCGCTTTTAACGATTATGATCAGGGTATGGCTTATGCCAAAAAGGTAAACAAACCAGTATTATTAGATTTTACCGGCTGGGCATGTGTGAACTGCCGTAAGATGGAAGCAAGGGTGTGGTCAGATCCGAGTGTATTGCAAATTTTAAAAAATGATATTGTATTAATTTCTCTATATGTAGATGATAAAAGACCTTTACCCAAAAGTGAGCAATATACCTCAGAGCTTACAGGGAAAAAGATCAAATACATAGGAGCGAAATGGAGTGATTTTCAGATCAGAAAATACAAAGCCAATGCGCAACCCTATTATGTGTTATTAGATCATAAAGGTAATAACCTGAATGAGCATACTGCTTATAATACAGATATTGATGCTTATTTAGCCTGGTTACATAATGGGATAGATAGGTTTAAGAAACAATAATTTGTTGTTTAAACAATTCATATTTACAAAATAAGAATTTTAATATGAAAAGATTATTTTTAATATTTTATCTCTTGTCATTTTTAACTTATTCTCAAAAGTTTTCTGTGCCATTTAAAGGCGGTGAATATTTAAAATACAAGCTTTCTTATGGCCCTGTAAATGCAGGTATTGCCACTTTAAAAATCGAAAATCATTTTGAAAATAAAACAGACATGCTTCATGTTATTGGTAAAGGATGGACCACCGGAATGACTAATTTCTTCTTTTCTGTAAAGGATAACTATGAAACCTATTTTGATAAGAATCAAATGAAGCCTTTTAGGTTTATTAGAAAGATCGATGAAGGAGGATATACAAAAGATAAAGAAATATTGTTTGATTTTAATGATTATCGGGCAACCGTAATAGATCATAAAATGAATAAAAAAAATTCATTTTCTATAGAAAAGGATGTGCAGGATATGTTATCCTCTCTTTATTATGTTAGAAATATAGATTTTACAACTTTAAAAGAAGGTGATATAATTAGTATAAAAATGTTTTTAGACAGTGAAATATACCGTTTGAATTTGATTATTAAAGAAAGAGAGGTTATTAAATTTAACAAGAAAAAAATCAAAACTATTGTCCTCCAGCCAACTGTTCAGGAAGGAAGAATTTTTAAAAGTAATGAAAGTGTTACTTTTTGGATTAGTGATGATTTGAATAAAGTTCCTTTAAAAATAAAAGCTTCTATTCTGGTTGGATCTATAAAAGCCGAGCTGATTGAATACAAAGGTCTGTCAAATCCTATGACTTTTATTTTTAACTAAAAAAATTACTTCTATTTTAATAAAATAAGTAGTTTTGCACCCGAAATAGCAATTCCCTCGTTGTATTAAATATTTGAAAATTGATTAAAAGATTTATACTGCTATCTGTTTTATTTGTAGTAACTTTTTCATGTAAGAAAGAAAAAGTTGAAGAGGTAGTTCCCGAAGAAATAATAGAAGAAGTTGAACAACCCAAAATCATTGAAGAATTTGGTTATGTTCTGAATGATTATCTGGTAATTAAAGATACCATTAAAAATGGGGAGACTTTTGGTGAAATTTTAGATCGTCATCATATCGGTCATACCACCATTTTTAATATTGCTGCTGCTGCAAGAGACACTTTTGATATTAGAAAATTAAGAGCCGGTAAACCTTATACCATTTTAGCAAAAATGGATACTACAGAACAAGCGCAAGTTTTTATTTATGAAAAAAGTAAAATTGATTTTTTAATAGTTGATTTTACAGATTCTATTCAAACAAAGTATGTTCATAAGAAAGTTAAAACCGTTACTAAATCAGCATCCGGAATTATTGAATCTTCTTTGTCGGAAGCTATTCAAAAACAGAAATTAAATTATATTATCGCCCTGGAAATGGCTGATATTTATGCGTGGACCATTGACTTTATCCATCTTGAAAAGGGAGATAATTTTAAATTAATTTATGAAGAGCGTTTTATCAACGATACGGTTTCGGTAGGAATTGGAAATATTAAAGCTGTCTATTTTGAGCATAAAGGTACTCCACTGTATGCTTTTAATTATGTTACAGATTCTACAAAGAATATCAACGATTATTACGATGAAAATGCCAAAACCTTACGTAGAAAGTTCTTAAAATCACCTATTAAATTTGGCCGAATTTCATCCCGCTATAATTTGAACCGTAGAATTAAGTATTATGGATTTAGAATAAGAGCTCATAAAGGAACTGATTTTGCAGCAGCAATTGGTACTCCAATATTAGCTACAGCAAGTGGTACAGTAATTGCCTCAAAATATGCCGGAGGCAATGGTAATTATGTAAAAATAAAACATAATGCAACTTACTCCACACAGTATCTTCATATGCAAAAGCGAAAAGTAAAAAAAGGAGATTATGTAAAACAAGGGCAGGTCATAGGTACAATTGGTATGACAGGAAATACAGCAGGGCCTCATGTTTGTTATCGTTTTTGGAAAAACGGAAGACAGGTAGATCCGCTAAGAGAAAAATTACCTTCTGCCGCACCAATCAAAGAATCTATAAAAGATGAGTTTCTTGTTTATATAAAGCCTTTAAAAGATAGTTTAGATCAAATTCCAACCATGAAAATGGAAAAGATAGTATCTGAATAAAGGATTCCAGCTAACAAAATGAAATTTATTAGCGTGTAACTATATTTCTTTGAATAAATCCTGAGAGATTAAAAAGATAAACAAAGAATACTATTTATCGATCTCTTCACTAACTTTTTCAATCAACTTGTTAAATTCGTTTTCTTCAAATAATCGCGTAAGAAAAACTATTTTCCCTGATTTATCGATCAGAACATTTCGGGTTACACCCGATTTAGGATGAGCATAACTTGTGTAAATTTTGTCTTCTGTATCTAAGGCAAGTGGATAGGTAATTTTCATGACCTTGGAAAAAGATTTCACTTTGTCAAGGGTTTCTTTTCGGTCAATTCCTATCAAATGGAAATTTTTATTTTTAAAAACCTGCCATATCTTTTTTTCAAGATGAGGCATTTCTTTTCTGCAAACACTACACCAACTGGCTGTAAATTGTAAAAGAACCACATCTCCTTTCAGATCAGATAAATTTACTGAAGGAGTTCCGTTGGCATATACAATTTTAAA
>VAPK010266750.1_pt1 | contig 74685 bp, 72 predicted proteins | sample 3395031 | NCBI WGS metagenome assembly VAPK01 (sample SAMN08290443, study PRJNA428436) | hydrothermal vent metagenome | isolation source: Deep-sea hydrothermal vent chimney 1 | place: Pacific Ocean: Juan De Fuca Ridge
TAAATTTTAAATTTAGGAAAAGGCAACACAATACATTAATCCACTACTGAGAACATCGAAGTAAGACTATTTTCCAACACGGGGCTTTCAGTGGTCACACTCAGAAATAATTTCCTCATCCTTAGGAGGCTTTCTATTCCCGGACAGCCTCCTAGTCAAATAGCTTATCGTCATCCTTGTTATCCGGTACTGTGTATTGTTCACTGGCCCAGGCACCCAAATCGATTAAGTAACATCGCTTACTACAAAACGGCCGCCACTTTGAGGTACTTGTCCATTCAACAGACTGTCCACAATGGGGACATGATACTTTTTTTTCCATCATCGTCATAGTGAGCAACACGCCAATCTGAAATTTATGGTTTGTTCTAACTGGCTCGGTTTCCCAAAATCAATCGACTGTAAAAAACGAACCGTAAAACGTTGCCTTCCGCCACTAATTTCAGGATAATAGTGGTAACCGTTTGGTAAAATAACCCGTACCAATTGATAAGACTGATTGGTATCCAGTGTTTTTTGATAATAACCCGCACAAGCAATTTCCGAGATGGGTGTTGCACTCTCTCGGATCAAATCCATAATTAAATTCACGGCCCGTTTAACTAAGTTAAATTCACTCAACCATTGCTGAATATTTTCTTTACGCTCTTCCGCCTCTTTCGACAACCAGTATCCGTAATAGGGCAAATCAACAGAAAATGTACCACCAGGAATCATTTCTCGTTGTTTAATCGAGGCTAAAAACTCATTGTGCTTTAACCGGCAACCTAATGGCCCATCAATGCCATAAAATCCTTTTGTTAACTGTGCCAGCTCATTTTGCACATTTTGCAAATACCCTTCATCAACCCCGCTGACCTCGGCAAATACATTAAGCTTAGCATTAATTCGTTCAACTTCCTTTAGTAGATCATTTTTTAAATCTGGCCGTGCAAACACATTTAATAACGTGACCACACCATGCACCGCTGATCGACTATCCCACACATCATCCCCTTTCAACGAATGTTCGATTTCTTTAAAAATATTTTCCAAACGAATAAAAGATCGAATCCTCTCATTCAATGGCAATTCATAAATACTCTCCCCAGTGACAGCTTTTGGATCGCGTTTATCGATGTGACTAGCCCCTGTCACCCTATTTTTTTTGGTGGCACTCGCAGCCATAACAACTTCACTTCTGAGAACGGTTTTTTTTGGCGGCAAGCTAGCTAACTCATTTGACAACGGCTTAGGCGAAGGCTTCGATAATTCATTCGCCACCGCTGCCAAAGTCTCTGCCTGCTGGTTTATCCCTAGATCAAATAAACTCTCATGTAACGCTTCAATCTGTTTATATAAATATTCCAAATCCTGGCTATTATCAATGATATAATCTGCCGTCGCTTTTCTCGTTTGGCTATCCGCCTGGGCACGCAATACCGATTCCACCTCGGCCACCGTCATCTCATCACGACCGGCAGCTCTTTGTATCTGTAAATGTTCTGGCAAATCGACAACAATAATTTTATCAACGATATCAATTTGCCCCGTCTCAACCAGTAGAGGAATCATCAAAATGACATAAGGATAATCTAGCTCAATAATGCGCCGCTCCATCTCTTCACGAATTAAGGGGTGCAGTATGGATTCCAGTTTAACACGCTGCCTGGCATCGGTAAAAATGATCGTTCGTAGTTTGCTTCGATCAATTTCATTAGTGTCTTGCAAAATTTCACGACCAAATAGTTGCACCACCTGACCATAAGCCGGTTTATCTGGCTCCACTAAATAGCGTGAAACTTCATCGGCATCAATCGCGGGAACGCCTAATGACATAAAATATTCCGCAGCAATACTTTTTCCACAACCTACACCACCGGTTAGCCCAACTCTTAACATAATCGTTACCTTGAGTTATCCTCAATGTGCATCATTTGCCTGATAAGCTCGCCAGATGTGAGAATGCATTTATTGATAAATATACTCAATCCTCGTGCAAAGCCATCTAATATTCCAAAATCGAGAAAAATTTGATTCTATAGTAGTCGTTCTAAAACAGGCGCATATAGACGGTATAACCAACTAAAAGGAAAATCAGCACAAGATCAAAAATAAAACAAGATCAAATGATTCATCGCCCAATGTTGGTTTTAACACAAACCAGAGAAAAAGACACGCCTCACCCTCTTCTGCCAAACATTATGGTAACTATATCACCATAATGCAACGCAACGCCTAAAAATAGACCATCCTATTATCGTATCGTAATTAAACTAATCGATGCGATGGCGAGGTGAGGACGAAGACCAAAATAGAGCAAATGATAGGCTATCCAATATTGGCTTTCAGATACATTCGAGCGTGCTTAGGGACGTTGTCGGTGGGTTAGCTTTGGCGTGCACTGATTGCCCACAGAGAAGTAGGCATCAGCAGTAGGCACTCAATTTGATCGATTCATATATCCCAAATAATCACCATTTTTATCAAAAATCAAGATCGCTTTTCCGTACCTTCCTTCAAAGGGCATAAAAAGGCTATCTCCTATCTGCATGTCATTGATTTTCTGTAATCGTTGAAGCTCACTATTAACTATCGGCTCTTTTTTAGCAACTGCTAAAATATCCATGGCATACTCAGATAGCTCATCCATTGAATTTTTTAAGGGCCGAAATAGGTGAAAATGAGCGGCCTCAGGTAACGAGTGATTAAGACCTAACAATAAAGACGTGGCAATGTCATTGACTTCTTTATCTGATGTCGCATTCACCATCGCCGGGGTTTCATGACTTAAAGAAGCCAGTTTCGACAAGTCAATCTCTTGCACGGAAAGGGACTCACGCCCCACCGAATAAAACGTTCCTTGCCAATGAGAAATCACCACCGGTCGTTGATTATAAACGGTATAGACCCCCCAACCCAGTACAATACATTGGACTAAAGCAATACAACTTAAATCAAATATTTTTTCTCTAATTTTTTTGCTTGGATTAAAAATTATAAGCGTTAAAAGCGGCCCTAACACCAAATCCACGGCAATGATAAGACGAATTCCCTGCCAACCACCATCGGTATTAAAAAAAGGAAATGGATACCACTGGAATAAAATAAAATACAGAATAACCAAGAAAACAACGCTACTAATGGCAAGATGAATCGCACTTGCTTTAAGTTTTTTTGGCATTAAATGATTTAATTTTTTTTCGGTATTTACCAGTACTTCTTCCATAACCTATCCTCAACCAATCGATGAAATCACGCTATTAAAAACCTGAAATATTATAACCCCGCAAAAGAAAAATAGGCCTCCGTAATATCGTGTCCCCAAAGTAAAGCACACCAACCAGCAATCGCTAAATAGGGTCCAAAGGGAATCGGAACATTTTTATCTCGCCCAAGCGCAACAATCAAACTAATCCCAATCAGCGCACCAGCAAACGAAGAAAACAACACAATCACGGGTAGCGATTGCCATCCCAGCCAAGCGCCTAAGGCGGCGAGCAATTTAAAATCACCAAACCCCATGCCTTCCTTGCCAGTTAACAAGCGGAAAACCTGATAAACCGACCATAACGACAGATAACCAACGACCGCGCCAAGAATACTGTCACCCGCACCCACATAAACACTGCCAACACTCAACAACAATCCCAACCAAAGCAAAGGCAAGGTGATCACGTCGGGAAGTATTTGATGATCAAAGTCAATAAAACTCAATGCAATCAGTCCCCAGGTTAATATGAGTCCCCAAAATGCAACCCAACTAACGCCAAACTGATAGGCCACCATCACAGATAATAGCGCGGTTAACACCTCTATTGCAGGATAACGCCATGAGATTTTACTGTGACACCCCGGACATTTTCCTCGTAACAACAAAAAACTAATGACCGGAATATTTTCATAAGCCTTAATAGGCCGCTCACACTGAGGACATCGAGAATCCGGTTTGATTAAATCAAACCGTGGAGCCGCTCGTCGATCAACCGGCTCCAAATTTAATGCCTCTCGACACCCCGCTTCCCATTGGCGCTCTAACATTACCGGCAATCGATAAATAACCACATTAAGAAAGCTACCAACAAGCAAGCCCAGCACCGCAATCACCGTCAGATAAGCCACTAAGCTCGACGAAAAAAAGTCAACCACAGACATGTGTTAATCCCAAGATTTGATGAAATTATCGATGATAAAGCGCAGAAATTAAATCACTTGTCCCATCTTGAATATGGGCAAATACATAGCGATAACCATACCACCAATTAATACCCCGAGTACCACCATAATGATCGGTTCCATTAAACTACTGAGCCCATCCACCGCATCATCCACTTCTTGTTCATAGAAATCAGCTACCTTAGCTAACATACTATCCAGTGAACCCGATTCCTCACCAATCGCCACCATTTGCACCGCCATACTAGGAAAGACATTGGCTTGCTGCATGGCATTTTGTAGCTGCTGACCGGTGGCCACTTCATCCCGCATCTTTAAGATCGCCGTAGAATACACAGAATTACCGGCGGCCCCTGCCACCGATACCATGGCTTCCACTAACGGCACGCCTGCCGCAAACATAGTTGATAAAGTACGTGCATAACGAGCAATCGTCGCTTTACGAACAATGTTACCAATCACTGGGAGTTGCAACAAAAGCCGATCAAATACCAGATTAAATGCCTTTGACGTTTGTTTTAATTTGACGATAACAAAAAGGGCAGCCCCAACACCACCAAAAATGGCCCACCACCAATTTTGAAAAATCTCGGAAAGACTCACTACAAACTGAGTCGCCGCAGGAAGCTCACCACCAAAACTGGAAAACATCGATTCAAACTGCGGTACCACAAACAACATCAAAATCGTCGTGATAATAAATGCCACCAACAACACGGCCGTTGGATAAAACATGGCTTTTTTGATTTTACCTTTGATCGCTTCAGTTTTTTCTTTATAGACTGCGATTTTGTTTAATAGATTTTCTAGAATTCCCGCTTGTTCACCCGCCGCCACCAAATTACAAAATAATTCATCAAACTGCCTGGGATGCTTGCTTAACGCTTGCGCTAATGAGCTACCTCCTTCAATATCCAACTTGATATTAGCGACTAAGGCTTGCATACCTGAGTGGTCGCTGCCTTTGCCAATAATATCAAATGACTGAACTAGTGGCACCCCCGATGACATCATGGTGGCCAATTGACGGCTAAAGAGTGCAATGTCTTTGGCTTTTACCGGCTTTAGCCCAGTAGCAAATAAAACCCCCGATTTTTTCCTTATCTTTGAAGGAGAAATCCCTCGACGCCGCAAATCAGCCTTCACCAGCGCAATGCTGGTCGCACGCATTTCACCATTGACCCGATTGGCCCGTTTATCCGCACCTTCCCACACATAGGTTGCCTGTTTTACTGTACTTGTTGCCATGCTGTTACTCCGTTGTTACCCGATTAATCTCATCCAAACTCGTCAGCCCGGCCATCACTTTTTTTAGGCCCGATCGCCGCAAATCATCAATGCCTTCTTTTTCGGCTTGTTGCGCTAGCGCTGACGAGCTACCCCCATTGATGATGATATCTCCCATTTCGTCTGATACCGGCATCACTTGAAACACACCAATGCGACCCCGATAACCATTGTTACACTGGGGACAGCCATCGGGTCCATATAAAGTAAATCGACCAATGTCATTTTTAGTAAAACCTTGAGATAATAAAATCTCTTCCGGCAACTCAACAATTTGTTTACATTTATCGCATAATCGTCTCGCTAAACGCTGCGCAACAATCAAGCTCACGGCAGAAACAATGTTATAAGGCTCAATCCCCATGTTGAGTAAGCGTGACAGGGTCTGAGGCGCATCATTGGTGTGCAACGTTGACAACACCATATGACCCGTCTGTGCAGCTTTAATGGCGATTTCTGCCGTTTCCTGATCACGGATCTCCCCAACCATAATAATATCAGGATCTTGACGCAAAAATGAACGCAGCGCCGTGGCAAAGGTTAGCCCGACTTTTCCATTGATATTGAGCTGGTTGACACCGGGCAAATAGATTTCCGAAGGATCTTCAGCCGCACAAATATTCCGATCGGCGGTATTTAAAATACTCAAGGCGGTATATAGCGAAACGGTCTTACCGCTGCCCGTTGGCCCAGTCACCAAGACCATCCCATGGGGTCGATGGATCGCGTCCAAAAAGGCTTTTTTTTGTTCTTCGTCATAACCTAATGAATCAACCCCTAGCTGCACATCACTGGCATCTAGAATACGTAATACCACTTTTTCACCAAACAAAGTAGGACAAGTGTTCACCCGAAAATCAATGGCCCGATGCCTGGACAACTGTAATTTGATGCGGCCATCTTGTGGAACGCGCCGCTCCGCAATATTTAAACGCGCCATGACTTTTAATCGTGCGGCAATCCGTGATGCTAAATTAGTCGGTGGCGCCACCACTTCTTGCAACATCCCATCGGCTCGACATCGCACCCGATATCGTTTTTCATACGGTTCAAAGTGAATATCCGATGCCCCCATATTAATCGCATCTAATAACACCTTATTGACAAAACGAACAAGCGGTGCATCATCTACATCCGAATCAACAGGGACATTATCATCCTCGATATCAGCAAACTCCAGTTGATCAAGATCCTCATCGCTTAATTCAGCAATATTCGAGGCTTCTCGATCTTCCCGCGCACTCACTATCGCTTTCTCTAATAAATGACTTTCCACCAAAATGGCTTCGGTATTCAAACCCGAGTGGAACTTAAATTGATCTAAGGCTTGCAAATTGGCAGGGTCCGATATGGCCACATACAATTTGTTGCCCCGCTTAAAAATGGGCAAAGCGTTAAATTGACTCACCAGCTTATCGCTAACCAGCTTGGTCACTTCTTCCACAATATCCAAGGCCGATATATCAAATGAGGGAATGCCAAATTCAGTCGATACCACGCGCAATAACGCTTTATTATCCACCAATTGATGGCGAATCAAGAAGCTCATAAAGGGAACCCCCTCCTGCTCCGCTTGGCGCCAAGCCATATCCACTTTGCTCGATACCAACAAACCTTCATCAATGAGACGTTTAGGTAACCCAGATAATGTCATTTCCACCAATTTTTCAAAAACCTTTAAATATGTTAGATGATGTCCTATGGACGCGAATTCAGTGTGCCTATTTCAATTAAACAAGCACCCATCGCTATCCATAAGCTTGTTTCCGGGCATTGTTCAATCAAAAAGTGATATAAACATCACACATTCAGTGTATCGTCAATCGATCTTAAAGAGTTTAACCTAGAACCCAGCCTGAAGCAGACTTGAAAAATCGCCAGCCCGTGCAGAGCCAAACAAAAATTTTTGGCGGCTGGCACGAACTTAAAAATATAAGGGGATAAAAAAAACCCCTCAAGGAGGGGCTCAATAAATGTGGGGAGGGAAGGACGGGGTGATCAGTAACAAACTGGGTAACATGGCGCACTCCTTCCTAAGATACACCAACCAGCCACATCGTCAGGCTTTGCGCCTAACCTGCTACCTACAATAATAGTGAATACATATTTCGTGCCAATAAAATCTAACAGGAATAAAAAAAGCCCCTCAAGGAGGGGCTTAAAAATGTGGGGAGGGAAGGACGGGGTGATCAGTAACAAACTGGGGACCTGACGTACTCCTTCCTAAGGTACATCAGCCAGTGGGTCATTATACTGGCGTATAATGTTGTTACCTACAGTAATGTATATACATTTTGCGTGCCAAAATTTAGAGTAAATATCGTACTGCATGAAAAGTGATCGTATTTGCGAACTCCCACGCGCCGACGTGGAAATGCAGACGATAGACAAATATTAAGCACGGTATGGGTTACCACGCCGGCGCGGGGGAACCAGAAAACCTGATGGCAATAAAAAAACCGCCTGTGTGACTCAGGCGGTTTTTTTCATTACATACTCATTTACAAAACCCGACAATAAAGTAAAACACGACTTGGAGTTCTATTCCTCAATTCTGAGGAGCGACATTGAATTTAGGGGACGACATTACGACAACTTGATGGCAAGAAATTTTTCTCAATCGACGCCGAATTACATATCCATGTGATCACCCCATTGGTATCAATGGCATCCATATTTAAAGTCGCACCAGTACCATTAACCATTTGTGGAATACTGTAAATTACGATAACACACCCGACAGCTGTCGCGCCACAACCCGTCGCGGCAACGTCAACTGAAGCGACATTCGTTGAAACCATCGTCAGCGGTAAGCCCGCTGTTAGATTATCGACGGGCCAAATTCCTGAGGAGATGTATTGCTCAACCGCACTCGTTTGTGCCGCTGAAGCCAAACTCAAACCCTCCGTCACTTTGGCCCGCACCGTATAATCCTGATAAGCCGGCACGGCTACCGCCGCTAAAATACCGACGATCGCAATGACGATCATTAATTCAATTAATGTAAAACCTGACTGAACTTTATTCATTTTAAGTGCCTCCCCGATATCACCCCACTGGTGAATATTTCATCAAAAGACCACCGTCACTATCAGCACAGCCAGCATGACAAAATAAAAAACGAGCAAACCATCGGCAAATTTTATAAAAAATTAAATTATTTTTTGTGACGAAGCGCTCAAAAATTTTATGACTTCAAGCAAATCGATCAATTAACCGGTAGTTCACCTCAATGTCATTGTCATTTAACGTCAGTTAGTGACACATATGGTCACACGCCATTGTCACGTTCCAATGACCCGATGTAAACCTTTTATTCATGGTTCCTGCCTCGACCGAACAAAGAATCATCAATTTATTTTAATGCCGCTGTTGCGAGTGGGAGAGATTGTTCCGCGACCAGGCGCATCGTTTTCCATCGAGAAAATCAAACAAGCCAACGCCGGCTATTTTCTGGCGATCAAAAAACATACGGCAAGGGAATGACATAACGTTGGGTAACAATAAGGCGGGAGGCTAGTACAGCAACAACTTTATATTAAGGCGTGAATATTTTTCTCGTAGGGTGCGCTGCGCACAGCGCACCCTACCTTTCTATTATATAGACTCGTCGTGTGAATTAAGCGCAGCAAATCCACGCTTTGTGCTTTGTTCCGGTGGATTCGCTGCGCTTAATCCACGCTACCCCATTATCACTCGGCCGTATCCCCATCAAATTCGATAGAAAACATGACAATCACTGACTAAAAATGTCACATCCTGACTCAAAATGCCACTTTCTTCGGTCAATTCCGTCACCAAGACGATAATTCAGTCGCTAACTGCCTGAATAAGCCCACCTTTCCTGGACTGAGACTGTGACACGCATCACAAAACAAATCTCAAGTGGGTCATTCAGGCCGCTCAGGTCAAAAATCCAACACGACTGGCACACCGGCTGCAACACCGAGGACAGAGCTTCACTCGCCCCATGCATCACGAGCCAACCGCCGGCGCCGCGATAACAGAAAGGCCGCTTGGCTCCGGATAAACCGACCACCCAACCATTAATTTATTATTGACCACCCCACTAGGAGAGAGCAACATGAAAAACACTCAACAAGGTTTTACCCTGATCGAACTGATGATTGTCATCGCGATTATCGGTATTCTAGCCGCCGTTGCATTACCTGCCTACCAAGATTACACCGTTCGCGCCAAAGTCTCTGAGGGCGCCATCTCCGCCGCTGCCCTAAAAATTGGGGTGACTGAAATGTTTGCTGACAATGGGGTCGCCGGTCTTCTTGCATATAGTAATGAGGTTGCTGCAAATCAGGCCACGCTACTCACTGACCAGATCACGGCAGTGGCAGTAGACGGCGTTAGCGGAGCGATCTCCATCACCCTGGGTGGTATTGCGCAGTTAACCGCCGTCGGAAACGTTCTGACTTATGTTCCTCAAATAGCCGGAGTCGCCATCGACAATACTAATTCAACCGGCAGTATTGTTTGGGTTTGCGACGCAATCAATAACGGCGGCCTCACCACCATTGATGTTAGGTTTTTATCTGCTAACTGCCGTCTCTAATCTTCTTCAGCTCGCTTAAAATAAAAAGGGGGACTCATCAGAGTCCCCCTTTTTATTAGGTCGGTTTTATTCCCCGCTTAGTAACACATCAACGGCGAAGCTGGCTGTTAGCTGTGATCGCCCCTAACCACCATCTAAACACCTCTCAATCAATATCCAATTTTTTCAGACGATACCTGAGTTGGCGAAAGCTGATACCTAACAATTTTGCCGCCGCTGTTTTATTGTATTTGGTTTTTTCCAGCGCCTGCTTAATGGCCTCTTTTTGCATGGTGTCTAAATAGGGATCGAGTGCCCGATCCATTTTTGCGGATGACGTTAAAGCGATATTATCCGGCAATTGCAAATCTTCTTGTTGAATGGTATCCCCTTCACACAGGGTCATTGCACGCTCCAGAATATTTTCCAGTTCCCGCACATTGCCGGGAAACGAATAAGTCATTAACATCTCTAATGCCGATTGGCTCAAGGTAATCTTGAATCGCCCGGCTTCTTTCACCAAACGATCTAATAAATGATTCGCCAACATCGGCACATCTTCGGGATGTTCTCTTAAGCTTGGCACATGTAATTCGATCACGTTAATTCGGTAAAATAAATCTTGCCGAAAATCACCCCCCTGTACTAGCCTGGCTAAGTCTTTATGGGTCGCACTTAAAATTCTGACATCAATATCAATTTCTTTCGCCGCCCCCACCGGGCGCACCGCTTTTTCCTGAATGGCGCGTAATAACTTCACTTGCATATGCATCGGCAAGTCCGCCACTTCATCTAAAAATAAAGTGCCACCATTGGCCACCTGAAACAAGCCTTCTTTATCCGCAATCGCTCCGGTAAAACTTCCTTTTTTGTAGCCAAAAAATTCACTCTCCATCAAGTGCTCAGGAATCGCTCCACAGTTGACCGGGACAAAGGAAAAATCAGCACGCGGCCCTTTTTCATGAATCATTCGCGCCACTAATTCTTTACCGCTACCGGATTCGCCGGCAATATAGACGGGGGCCTGACTACGCGACAGTTTTGAGATGGTTGCCCGAGTATGACTCATCACCGCTGACTCACCCAGTAAGGTCAAGCGTGGACGCTGGTCTTTTTTCGGTTCAACTATTTTCAGTTTAATCGCGGTCGCGACCATTTTCCGAAGGCTTTGCAACTCAACAGGTTTAGAAACAAAATCAAACGCGCCATCTTTGAGCGCTTGCACCGCCAATTCCATATTGCCATGAGCGGTGATGACCGCCACCGGCATGTTCGGGTATTCCTTTTGGATCACTTTCACCAGATCAAGACCATCACCATCCGGTAAACACATATCTGTCAAACAAAGATCGTATTTATTCCGGGCTAATAACGCCATCGCTCCGGCCACGGTTTCGGCGGCATGACTATCGATTTCCATGCGGCTTAATGTCATATCCAGCAATTCACAAATATCCGGCTCGTCATCAACAATCAAGGCTAAATGTTTACTCATAAGTTTATCGATTTGGTTTTTTTGGATGATTAAAAGTAATTCGAAAACAACTGCCACCGGTAGGAATCGCTAGATACTCTAATTTAGCTTGGTTACTTTCACAAAGTTCTCCCCCGATATATAAACCCAATCCGGTCCCCTTCACTTTGGTGGTAAAAAAAGGCTCAAAAATATGCTGTGCTGTCGCCGGATCGATCCCGACGCCATAATCAATCACATCCAGAAAAGGGCCGCGAGATTCTCTGGTCTCTCCACCGCGCAAAGTCAACCAAGATCGCCCCTGATCATTCATTCCATGGACAATGGCATTTTGACATAAATTAGTCAGCACTTGATGGAAATGGCTGGGATCAAAAACCACGACCGTCTCTTTCGGTGTGATCTCCACCGCAATGTGCGCTTTGTCAATTGGTTGATGGTCGACGAATTCATCGATAAAATCCAAAATCCATGCATTCAATCGCAGCGTTTTCGGCGTCACATTATCACGTTGACTTAACTGCATCACGTTTTCGATAATGCGATTGATCCGCACCGATTGCTCGCTAATAATCTGCGATAAACGACGATCCGCACTGCCTATTTTTGGTGACTCCTCAAGCAATTGTGCCGCATGGCTGATCGCGCCTAAGGGATTACGAATTTCATGGGCAATACTGGCGGTCAAACGACCCAGCGCGGCTAATTTCAGGTGCTGGGCCTTTTGATTTATTTCTGAACTATCCTCTAATATAATCAGGGCACCCGCCTCTACGGTGGTACCTAAGCGGATAAAACGCGGCATCACGTCAACCGCTCCCGGCATTGAAATCATTTTTCTGGCTTCATTCGGATTTTTGCTCCAATGGCGAAATTGTGAAAACAATTCACTCGACAGCTCTTCGATATGTTGTTTTTGCTGACGAGGCAACATACCCAATAAATACCAGGCCGTCTCATTAATTAATCGCACTCGATGCGCTTTATCAATCACGATCACCCCCGATCCCATCCGCTGAATAATATACTCGTTTAATTGGGCAAGGTTGGCGATATCAACCCCCTGCCGATTCGCTAAGGCTTCGCTCACTCGAATACGGCGCGCCAATACATTGGCCAAGATGGCGGTGGCGAAAAAAGTCGCGCCAAGCATGCCATGCTGCGCATAAAAAGCTTGGCTAGTATTCAAAATAAGATCGCCATAGATCTGTTCCAGCATTAACGCAATGGAAGCCGCCGCTGCAATCGCCACCGCCACCTGACCGGTCAATAAAATACCGGCCACCGCCACTGGCACGAGCAACAAAATACCTAAGCCACTCATGATGCCGCCACTCGCATGCATCATCACGATGATCACTACGATATCAATGAATATTTGAAAATACACCTGCACATCGAGTGTCGGTGTCTCTTTATAAATAAAAATTAACGAAAACAGACTAAACACCAAATAAAAGCTGACGGCACCAAAAAATAAATCGGGACTGGTGTCGCCTAACGGCGACGGATGCTCAACAAACAGAAATACAACAATGCAAACAAATGAGACAATAATCCGATAAAGATTAAGCAAACGAAGAGTACGCCAGTTAGCAAGAATGGAATCAACGGCAATGCCGGTATGTACTAACGACACCTCTCGACTCCATCACATCGACTAAGCCCAATACCAAAAAAAACGCTAGCCACATATAACGTCATCAATCTGAGCATAAATCAATCAGCCGCCATCCAATACTTAGCTTCACTCGCCACACCTAAAAATAATTCATCACGGATATAATAATGGCACACAGCTAAATACTTTGCAGAAATACCAATGCACCAGCAGATCAACAAAAATTCAAACAAACGGGTGAAAATGATATAGATCTGGAAACTAATTTCCAATCAAGCGCGGATGGGATAAACAAAATCAGGTAGGGTGCATTATATGCACCAATGCAACGGTAAAGATGGCAATTACATCGTGATTAGCACATTTTTCGCCTATTTAAACGCTTGGCGGTGCGTATAACGCACCCTACCATGGTTTGAGAATCAGCGCCTAAGACTTGACTACGTGCTCACGACAAAGATAACGCCCCTGTTCGCCAAGCACCGCCTCTTGTTCTGGCACATGCACACCACATTCTTCGCAGCGGACTATCTTAGCCGTCACTGTTTTTTTAGTGGGTGGCGATGGTATCTTGGTCATTTTTACCCGCCGAATAAAGTGCTTTATGACAACATAGGCGACCCATGCTAAGAAACCAAAAATAACAAGTCGAACGATAGACATATTTTAAAATACCGTGTTGGTCGGGGTGACTGGATTTGAACCAGCGACTTCTGCCTCCCGAAGACAGCGCTCTACCAAGCTGAGCTACACCCCGCTGTACCATCCTTAAGATGTATATTATGAGCATCAATACTTTCTGCTTACCGAGAATTCAGCCAAGATATTTAACGCCTCCTTATAGGGTGAACTCGGTAATATCTGCAAAGCAGCGATAGCTTTTGCTATTTCCTTTTCTGCAATCTGGGTCGTATAGCGCAACGCGCCGGTGTCATTAATTGCCTGCATAACCTCTTGGATTTTATCTCTACCGCCATGTTTAATGGCTTCTCGTACCACATTCGCCTGAGCGACGGAACCGGCTCGCATGGTATAAATCAATGGTAAAGTCGGCTTACCTTCGGCTAAATCATCACCAACATTTTTCCCCATCACATCGCTGCTAGCACTATAATCTAAGACATCATCAATCAGCTGAAATGCCGTCCCTAAATGCATGCCATATTGGCCCAGTTTCTCGATTTCATGATCCGATCTGCCCGCCAACATCGCTCCAATCTGCATCGCCGCTTCGAATAATTTAGCGGTTTTGTAACGAATCACTTCCAAATACAGTGACTCAGGCGTATCGGGTTCATGACAGTTAAGCAACTGCATCACCTCACCTTCGGCGATCACATTGGTCGCATTCGCCAAGATCTCCATAATGCGCCCATCGCCCACTTCAACCATCATCTGGAAAGAACGAGAATAGAGAAAATCGCCAACCAACACACTGGCCTCATTGCCCCAAATGGCATTGGCTGTCTCTTTCCCTCGGCGCAATGCCGATGCATCAACGACGTCATCATGCAATAAGGTCGCCGTATGAATAAATTCAACCACCGCGGCCAATTGGCAATGATAACTCCCCTGGTAATCATAAGCTTTCGCCGCCAAAATAACGAGAATGGGCCGTAATCGCTTCCCCCCGCTATTAGTAATGTAGTTCGCTAATTGATTAATAAGTACCACATCTGATTGCAAGCGATTCCTGATCAATGTATCAACCGCCCTCCTTTCGGAAACAATCAATTCATTGACCGTATCAATCCCCATTGTCAAATCAAGGCCAGACTTATAGCTCGCTTCATAGCTCACCGAGGTTTGAATATTTATAGATTCGAGGTGCATAGACCAAATCACACGTTTATCAGTTTTATAATTAATGGCTAAGCGAACAACTTGTAGTACGCCTAACCCCATTACCCTGTCATACTCAGCATCACAAAATTTACCAGATGTCCTTCACTCGTATCATAACGCGAGAAGAATTCCTACTCTAATGACTGACTCACTATAATACTCAGCACTACACATAAACAACATAACAACCACCCTTCACGATTTCCACTGTTTTTTCATCCAAAAAACCGAAGACCCCGTATCCAAATAAACGAAATTTATTATCGACTTTGGTAACCACTTGTAAATATAAACCAATATCTAAGGTATAACGATATCCTTGTGATTGACAAAAAGTCATTAGCTGAGTAGAATTTCCGGCCTTTATTGCGCCAATGATTATAATTTGGAGAATGGCCATGTATGCGGTAATTGAATCAGGCGGTAAACAATACCGCGTTAGCGAAGGACAAACCATCAAAGTTGAAAAAATTTCAGCGGATGAAGGCAGCTCAGTTGAAATAGACAAGGTACTCATGGTTAATGAGAATGGCAACCTGAGCATTGGTAAACCATTTGTTGATGGCGGCAAAGTATCCGCTACCGTCGAAAACCACGGTCGTGCCAAGAAAATACGCATCATCAAGTTTCGACGTCGTAAGCACCACTTGAAACAAATGGGACACCGCCAAGCGTATACATCACTGAAAATTACTGAAATTTCAGCAGGATAAAACCAAAAGATAACGAGGCAAAACTATGGCTCACAAAAAAGCAGGCGGCAGCAGCCGAAACGGCCGCGACTCTAACGCCAAACGACTCGGCGTCAAAAGATATGGCGGCGAAAAAGTACAAGCAGGCAACATTCTGGTTCGACAGCGAGGGACGCGCTTCCATCCTGGTGAAAATGTTGGTCGAGGAAAAGACGACACACTCTACGCAAAAGCGGAAGGAATTGTTCAATTCATTATCAAGGGGCCACATAAACGCAAATACATTCGCATTGCAGCCGCGAGCTAAGCTCGAACCACAGCGGAAACAAAAGTGCTGTGGAGCACTCAAGCAATCACAGCGCTCGCCCTATAACTCAACACTAACCTTTAGCCGTTCATATACCGCCCACCAAGGTCGATGCAAAGAATAAAAAAACAGCATTCATCCCGTTAGCCTCACGATAACCGCATTTAACCCTATGAAATTTGTAGACGAAGCCACCATTAAAGTTGAAGCAGGAAACGGCGGTAACGGCTGTGTCAGCTTTCGACGTGAAAAATACATTCCTTTTGGCGGCCCTGATGGTGGCGATGGTGGCAATGCCGGCAGCGTTTATTTTCAAGCCAATGATAACTTAAACACGCTGGTTGATTTTCGATATAGCCGTCTTTACCGTGCCGAACATGGTGAAAAAGGAATGAGCAAAAACTGTAAAGGAAAAGGCGGTAAAGATCTTACCATTCAAGTCCCGATAGGCACCCTCATCAAAGATGCGGACACCGATGAAATTATTGGTGACCTGATTGCCCCCCAGCAAACCTTACTGGTCGCCAAAGGCGGCGTACATGGAATCGGTAATGCCCGCTATAAAAGCTCAGTCAATCGAGCGCCTCGCCAATTTACGCCCGGCAAACCTGGCGAAAAACGCAAACTCCAATTAGAACTCAAAGTGCTTGCCGACGTGGGTTTGCTCGGATTACCCAACGCTGGAAAATCAACCTTTATTCGATCAGTCTCTGCCGCCCGCCCCAAAGTCGCTGATTACCCCTTCACCACACTCTATCCCAATTTAGGTGTTGTTCGCGTTGCCGATTATAAAAGTTTTGTGATCGCCGATATTCCCGGACTCATCGAAGGGGCAGCGGAAGGCGCTGGACTCGGCATTCAATTCTTAAAACACCTGTCACGCACTCGCCTCTTGCTACATATTGTGGATATTATCGGCAACGGAGATCCTGAAGATAGCACTCAAGCCATCGCCGACATTAGAAAAATCGAAGCAGAACTCAGTAAATATAGCGATATTTTAGCCAATAAAAGCCGTTGGCTTATCCTAAATAAAATCGATCTCATTCCTGAGGAACAACAGCAAGCGGTGATTCAAACCCTTGTTAAGCAGCTAAATTGGCAAGCCCCGGTGTTTGCTATTTCGGGTCTCGCCCACACCGGTACCCAGCAAGCCTGCTTCGCGATCATGGACTATCTCGAACAAACCACAATCCCCTCCGATCACTCACCATGAATCCTGCCACCGCGCTAAAAAAAACGAAACGTTGGGTGATCAAAATCGGCAGCTCATTAGTCACTAATGAGGGACAAGGATTGAACACATCGGGCCTTGACCGATGGGTTACTGAGATTGCCCAACTCTTTCAGCAACACAGATTTGAATGCGTCATCGTGTCCTCCGGGGCTGTCGCAGAAGGGCTAAACCGGCTCGGCTGGCCACACCGCCCACACCAGCTACATGAACTTCAAGCCGCCGCCGCGATTGGTCAAATGGGCCTCATACAAGCTTATGAAACACGTTTTCAGCAACACGGCATCAAAAGCGCACAAATTTTGCTCACTCATGACGACCTCAGCAATCGACAGCGTTATCTCAATGCGCGCAGCACGCTAAAAACCTTATTAAGTCACAACGTGATTCCTATCGTCAATGAAAACGATACGGTCGCCTTTGATGAAATCAAATTCGGTGACAATGACACACTCGCCGCCTTAGTCACCAATTTGATTGAAGCCGACCAGTTAATCATTCTCACCGATCAACCGGGTATGTATACCAAAGATCCTCGCCAGCATGATGATGCAAAATTAATCAATACCGCACAAGCCGGTGATCCTGAATTAGAAAAAATGGCCGGGATGGGAACCCCTGGCAAACTGGGGCGGGGCGGCATGATCACCAAAGTACGGGCCGCCAATCGAGCGGCAAATTCTGGTGCAATGACCATTATTGCCCCCGGCAGAAAAAACAACGTATTAATTGATATCGCGAACAACCATGAATTGGGCACAAGAATTTATCCAGCCCATGAACCCATCGCGGCACGCAAACAATGGTTAGCCGGTCACTTGCAAGTCAAAGGCTGCTTGGTTATCGATCGTGGTGCCATCAACGCATTGCGCCACTTAGGCAAAAGTTTGCTGGCCATTGGCGTCAAAAAAGCGACCGGCCAATTTCAACGTGGCGAAGTCGTGAGCTGTATTGATCAGGATAATAAAGAAATAGCACGCGGCCTCATCAATTATCATTGGGAAGAAACCGGACAGATTATTGGCAAACCCAGCGCAGAAATCGAGGAAATTTTAGGCTATATTGACGAACCTGAGCTGATTCACCGGGATAATCTAGTCATCATGTCGCTCGATAATTAATGCCTACGGCTGCCTCCGTTAAACTAAGAGGTCGGGTGGATTAAGCGAAGCGAATCCACCTTACTCGGCAACTCGCTCGGGCAAATCACTTACAATGCTTTAATATGTCCATTCATGCGAGACTTATGTCGAGCCGCGGCGTTTTTATGGAGCAAGCCTCGATTTGCCATACGATCAATCACCGGTACCGCTGCCTTATAGGCAACCACTGCATCATCTTTTTCACCTGCAGAAATCGCGGCTTGCACTCGCTTCAGATAAGTGCGCAACATTGAGCGCTGACTGGCACCTTGTTGCCGTCTTTTTTCGCTTTGTCTTGCTCTTTTACGTGCTTGAGGAGAATTCGCCATGTTAAATATTTACTCCAGTGGGTATTTCGGACGCCGAATTTTGCTAGAAATCGCATAAAATGTCAACTTGAAAAATTCACGACGACATTAATGAGGACATTTTTCTGAGTAAACATCTATTAAAATCGGCCGCCGTGGTCAGTGCTATGACCCTGCTATCCCGAATCTTAGGCTTCATACGCGACATGGTTCTTGCGCGAATTTTTGGCGTTGATGGCAGCACAGATGCATTTTTTTTAGCCTTTAAAATTCCTAACTTCCTACGACGCTTATTTGCCGAAGGCGCTTTTTCTCAAGCCTTTGTCCCGGTGTTATCCGAATACAAAGAAAAAAAATCCGCTGAAGATTTAACCGAGCTGGTCGATCGAGTCGCCGGCACCCTTGGTGTGATTCTGTTCGTTGTCACCCTCATTGGCGTTATCGCGGCCCCAATACTGATCATGGTTTTTGGACCTGGCTTTGCGAGTGACCCAGAAAAGCACCAACTCGCCAGCGACATGCTACGCTTTACCTTCCCCTATCTGCTGTTTATTGCCATGACAGCGTTTGCTGGTAGTATTTTAAACAGTTTTAATCAATTTGCCGTGCCTGCATTTACCCCAGTGCTGTTAAATCTCAGCCTGATTGGTATGGCACTGTGGGTCGCTCCCTTACTTGATACCCCGATCATGGCGTTAGCTTGGGGTGTGTTTTTTGCGGGGCTCGTCCAACTGCTATTTCAACTGCCGTTTTTACATCGCATAAATTTATTGCCACGACCCAAATGGGGATGGCGATTTGCCGGGGTACAGCGTATCGTTCAATTGATGTTACCCGCGATCTTTGGCTCATCCGTGGCTCAGATTAATTTATTGCTCGACACGGTTATTGCTTCTTTTTTAGTCGCCGGCAGTATCAGCTGGCTCTACTATGCTGACCGACTCGTTGAATTTCCGTTAGGTATTTTCGGCATCGCCTTAGCCACGGTGATCTTGCCTCATTTATCCAAAACCCATGCACAAGCGGCCCCTGAAAAATTTTCAGCCACGCTGGACTGGGCATTACGCTTAACCGTTGTCGCAGGCATCCCGGCCACGCTTGGCTTATTTATCTTGGCAAAACCCATGTTAACCACGCTATTTTATGGCGGAAAATTTACGGTACACGACATTGATATGGCCAGCCTCAGTTTAATGGCTTACGCCACCGGACTGATGGGATTTATCTTGGTGAAAGTCCTCGTCCCAGGGTTTTATGCCCGTCAAGACACCAAAACCCCGGTGCGTATCGGCATTATTGCCCTGGTCAGCAATATGGTGTTAAACCTACTTTTTGTGGCGCCGTTAGTCATCTTTGATTTTCCAGGCCCGCATATGGGGCTAGCATTAGCCACCGCCTGCTCTGCCTTCATTAATGCCGCCTTGCTGTTGACTGCATTAAAGAAAAAGCATATTTACCAGCCAGCCCCTGGCTGGACAAAACTGTTACTGCGCGTTTTCATGGCAAATACTATAATGGGCTTAATTCTTTGGTTTGGCGCCGAACCCTTAACCGTGTGGACCCAGTGGGAAACCGGACTCCGGGCACTGCATCTCATGAAATGGATTGCGATCGGTGCGGCCAGCTATTTCATTTGCTTAACTATTTCGGGACTTAAGCTACGCGGTTTGCTCGTGAACACCGCCGCCAAATAAAACGTTATTGCCGACATGAAAACAACGATGAAAATTATTCGGGGGGTTCACAACTTAACCTCGGTGTCTCATGGCTGCGTGGCCACCATCGGTAATTTCGATGGCGTTCATTTAGGCCACCAACAAATATTCGCGCATTTAAAAAAGCAAGCGACGCAACTCGCCTTACCCAGTCTCGTGATCACCTTCGAACCCCACCCCTTTGAGTTTTTTCAATCCAGCGCGGCGCCCTCTCGATTGACCTGTTTTCGAGAGAAAATGACATTATTTGCGAAACAAGGGATACATCGAGTGCTTTGCATCCCCTTTAATGCGGCCTTTGCTAACCTGACCGCTGCCTTATTTATCGAACAAATTTTAGTCAAAAAACTTGGCGTCAAGTGGCTGGTGGTAGGCGATGACTTTCGTTTTGGAAAAAAACGTCAAGGTGACTTTCATATGCTCAGCCAGGCAGGAATGAAATACCACTTCAGGGTGGAGGATACTCCAACGCTGATGCGCCGCCATGAGCGCGTTAGCAGCACACGAGTACGTTATGCGCTAGCACATCATGATCTCGCCCTAGCCACCACCCTACTCGGTCATCCGTATTTTATCATTGGCCGAATTGTCCACGGTGACAAGCGAGGACGCTTGCTCGGTTTTCCTACCGCCAATATTCCCTTGTCTCGTAAGACATGTGCAATCCGTGGCGTTTTTGCCGTCACCATCACCGGTATTGATCATCAAACCTATCAGGGGGTTGCCAATATCGGCAAGCGACCCACCCTAGGCGACGGGCAAAAAATGATCACCGAAGTCCATTTATTTCACTTCAACCGTGAAATTTATGGTCAGTCGATCCAGGTCAATTTTCTCAAACAGATTCGTCAAGAAAAACAATTTACATCACTTGAACAACTTCAAGCACAAATATGTCATGATATTGATATTGCCAAAGATTTTTTCGACACCGATATTGAAAAATAATCACCATGAGGAGCCCCCCCCTCCCATGATCTATTTATGTATTTGCAAGGAATTTAGGATCAGTGAAAAGTTATAAAGCCACCTTAAACCTCCCCCACACTGGCTTTCCCATGAAAGCGAATTTAGCGAATCGTGAACCTCAATGGCTTAAAAAATGGGAGGATATGCAATTATATCAGCATATCCGAGAGACATGCGCTGATCGACCAAAATTCATCCTCCATGACGGCCCACCTTACGCCAATGGTGATATTCATATCGGTCATGCCGTGAACAAAATACTCAAAGACATCATTGTTAAGTCCAAAACATTGAATGGCTTCAATGCTCCCTATGTGCCGGGATGGGATTGCCATGGCCTGCCCATTGAATTACAAGTTGAGAAAAAAATTGGCAAAGCCAATGTCAAAGTTGATGCCAATACCTTTCGAAAAGCCTGTCGCGATTACGCCCATCAGCAAGTCGATAAACAAATGAAAGATTTTATTCGTTTAGGTGTTTTTGGTGACTGGCAAAACCCGTATTTAACCATGGACTACAAGACCGAAGCCGACACCCTACGTGCCCTGGGAAAAATCATTGAAAACGGGCATCTGCACAAAGGTTTTAAACCCGTACACTGGTGTACCGACTGCGGTTCTGCCTTAGCTGAAGCCGAAGTTGAGTATGAAAACAAGCGTTCCTTAGCCATTGATGTCAGGTTCAGCGTCCTTGATGATGATACCTTATTAGCCCGTTGCCAACATAATGAAAAACAACATGGCAGCGGCCCCATTTCGGTACTCATTTGGACCACAACCCCGTGGACCTTACCCGCGAATCAAGCGGTCGCCTTAAACCCCGAATTAGATTATGCCATCGTCGAAGTGGACGGCGAACATGGCCACGAACGCTTAGTCATCGCCGAGTCGCTCATCAAAGATTGCATGGTCAGGTTCAACATTGACAAGCACCGCGTGGTAGCTTATTGCCAAGGTCAACAGCTTGAAGGGCTCAAATTACAACATCCATTTTATGATCGCGAAGTCCCCATTATCCTGGGCCAACATGTCACCACCGAGGCCGGTACCGGTGCGGTGCATACCGCCCCCGGCCATGGTCAAGATGACTATGTGGTCGGCGCCCGCTATCATTTACCCATCGATAACCCCGTCGGCCCTAATGGTACCTTCGTACCCGGTACCCAATTTTTTGAGGGACAGCATGTTTTTAATGCCAACGAACACGTCATCGAAGTACTGAAAGCCAATGGTAAATTAGTCCATGCCGAGGCATTGCAACACAGCTATCCCCATTGCTGGCGGCATAAAACACCGATCATTTTCCGCGCCACGCCGCAATGGTTTATTAGTATGGAGCAAAACGGGCTGCGCCAAACCGCACTGGAAAGCATTGATGCGATCCACTGGATACCAGAATGGGGGAAGGCACGCATTGACAGCATGATTAAAAATCGGCCCGACTGGTGTATCTCAAGACAACGCACTTGGGGAGTTCCCATTCCACTCTTCATCCACAAGGACTCGAATGAATGGCACCCCAATACCCTGATGCTTATTGAGCAAGTCGCTTTAAAAGTGGAACAACACGGTATTGAGGCTTGGTTTAATGCCGATCCCAGCGAGTTTCTGGGGGATGAAAGCGACTCATACCGCAAACTTGACGATACCTTAGACGTTTGGTTTGATTCGGGCGTTACCCATTTCAGCATATTGAAAACACGCCCCGAATTAGCAGCAGCTGACTTATACCTGGAAGGTTCTGACCAACATCGTGGCTGGTTTCAATCTTCACTATTAACCTCCCTCGCCATCGACCAACAAGCCCCTTACAAAAGTGTATTAACTCACGGTTTTACGGTGGATACCAAAGGCAAAAAAATGTCTAAATCCATGGGCAATGCTATCCCACCACAAAAAATTGTGAACGCTCTCGGCGCCGATGTGTTACGACTTTGGGTCAGTGCCACTGACTATAGCGGAGAGATAACCGTCTCTGACGAAAATTTCAAACAAACATCGGAAGCCTATCGCCGACTACGCAACACCAGTCGATTTTTGCTGGCGAATCTCAATGGTTTCGATCCTGAGCAGCATCAATTGCCCTACAGTGAGCTGCTAGCTTTAGATCAATGGATTGTACAACGTGCCGCACAACTGCAAAATGAATTAATCACGGATTATGAAAATTATGAATTTCATTATATCTATCAAAAGCTACATAATTTTTGCACGGTGGATCTCGGTGGGTTCTATCTAGATATTATCAAAGATAGACAATATACCACTCAAGCCAATAGTATTGCCCGGCGCTCCGCCCAAACCGCACTGCACCATATTGCGGAAGCCTTTTGCCGTTGGATCGCCCCGATACTCAGTTTTACGGCAGAAGAAATCTGGCAGTATCTTCCTGGCACCAGAGACGCTTCGATTTTTCTCTCGACCTGGTATACGTTTCCCAGCATGAACGAGCACAGCAAACTCAATAATCATTTTTGGTTGCAAGTCATTGACGTTCGCCACGCCGTCAGCAAAGAATTGGAAAAGTTACGCGTCGCTGGAAGTATCGGCTCCTCCTTGGATGCTGATGTGACTTTATATTGCGGCAAAGAAATACATGATCGCTTGGCATTATTAGAAAATGAATTGCGTTTTGTGTTGATCACGTCCCACGCCAACATCAAAAATACTACTGAAATACCCAGTGCAGCAGTCCATGTCACATTGCAATCAGGTGATGAATTATGGATACAGGTGGCCCCCGCCTCGGCGGCTAAATGCGTGCGCTGTTGGCACCATCGAGAAGAGATAGGCACTCATGTTGAGCACCCTGAAATTTGTGCTCGCTGCATAGAAAATATCGTCTTCGACGGTGAATCAAGAAAATATGCTTGATCACTATCCCTAGATGAATATCTAAATTATAGAGAGAGCAAACATTTATGTTACGTTGGTTAGTCTTGTCTGGCATCATCATTATTTTAGATCAAATTACCAAGTATTTTGCGAGTGCCTCATTCGAGTTGCATCAACCCCTACCCATCCTGCCTTTTTTAAATTTTACCTTGATGCATAATGAGGGGGCCGCGTTTAGCTTTCTCAGTGATGCCGGTGGCTGGCAACGATGGTTTCTTAGCATACTCGCATTATCTGTCAGCGTATTTATTATTTTTTGGATACGAAAGCTACAACCCTACGAGCGCTGGCATGCGGTTTCCCTGGCACTTATTTTAGGTGGCGCATTAGGCAACGTCATTGATCGGATCCGTATCGGATATGTCGTTGACTTCATCGACGTTTATTATAAAAGCGCTCACTGGCCTGCATTTAATATTGCAGACTCAGCCATTACCGTTGGGGCAGGTATTTTAATTTTTGTGGGCTTTATCAAAAAAGAAGAAGAACCCACAAAATGAACCCGCTGATCCATGTGGCCGTGGCGGTGATTAAAAACAAAAAAAATCAATATCTCATCGCCAAGCGCCTGAAGCATGTTCATCAAGGGGGACAATGGGAATTCCCTGGAGGAAAAGTCGAAATCGGCGAAACGACACTTGGCGCATTGACCAGAGAACTCCAAGAAGAAGTGGCGATTCAACTTCAAACGGCCCGCCCATTCATCCAGGTTAAACACCACTATGAGGATCGCTCGGTATTGTTAGATGTCTGGCTGGTTACCGAGTTTAGCGGTCAAGCCGAAGGGTGTGAAGGTCAAAGTATTGCGTGGCAGCCGATTGATGCACTCATCCCAGAAAAATTCCCACAAGCCAACTGGCCGATCATGAAGGCGATTCGCTTACCTAATTGTTATATGATCACCCAAGAAACAGAGGATATAACCCAGCTGCTAAACACATTGGAAGCGAATTTCCAGAAAGGTATTCGATTGGTGCAATTGCGCATAAAAACGATGTCGAGTACAAAATATAGGGTATTGGCTAATCAAGTATTAGCACTTGCCCAGACCTATCAGGCTAATATACTCACCAATAGTGATAACCCGCGCCCATTTGACGAGGCCTTATTTTCTGGCGTGCACTTAAGTCATCAATCGCTGTGGACACTCGCCCACCGGCCGCTCCCCCACCATCAGTGGGTAGCGGCCTCCTGCCATAGCGCCAAAGATTTAGTACGTGCGTGTCAAATCGGCGTGGATTTCGCGGTATTATCCCCGGTACTGAAAACCGCCAGTCATCCGACGGCGGTTCCGTTGGGCTGGGGAAAATTTACCTCACTCGTCAAAAATACCAGCCTACCTATCTATGCCCTCGGTGGTTTGCAAACCGATCAACTCACCACCGCTTATCGCCATGGTGCCCAAGGCATTGCCGGCATTTCAACTTTTATGAGTTAAAGTAAAGTACCGGAAAAGTACAAACCAGCGGCACCCCCAGCAGCCACTCCCACAATCAGCATCAACACAGCCAACCATGCACGACTTGGTGCCGGTGCATTAGCAGCGACTTCCGCTAATTCCAATGCCTGTTGGTGCTGTACTTTAATTTGTTCAAGCGCCGTTTCCGCCTGTGATTGCGCTTGCTCAGCGGCCATTAATTGCTGTTCAAATTTCGCTTTTATCTGTTCTAGGCTCACATCATAATCGGCAAGCGCTTGGCGGGCTTGTTGATGATGGCTTTCTGTCTGTGATTGCGTTTGCTCAGCGGCGGCTAATTGCTGCTCAAATTTCGCCTTCATCTGTTCCTGGCTTGCATTATGATCGGCCAGGGCTTGACTGGCTTGTTGCTGATGCGTTTCCGCTCGCTCAGCCCGCTTGTTGGCCTCATCTAAGCTTGTTTGCAATCGATTATTTTCTTGCTGAAGCAGCTCATAAGCCTGCTGATTCGCCAATCCTTGTTGTGCTTCGGTTTGAGCCATCGGCGGTTTCTGCTCTGCCACCTGGACGCGCTGCTGTAAAGTGCCCATTTCTGCTTGCAGGGTTTTATTTGCCTCAATCGCCGCGCTCCTCGCCACTTCAAGCTCAGCCAGTTTATTTGTTAATTGCGCCACCCGATCACGCAGGGTTTCTAATTCGACAACGACGGCTCGACTTGCCTCCATCGATTGTCCATCAACGGCAATCGCAGGTAAATCCTTATTCACCAGCGTATCACTTAATTGATCCTGCTGCACCATATGAGTCTCCGCCAGGGCTCGAAGTACGGCGGATTTAAAGGGTTTACCAATTAAATCGGTCGCCCCTAATGACCGCACTTTTTGGTGCATTCCTTCACTATCATCATTACCAGTGATGACAATGAATGGAATGTCGCGAATGTGCGATACATCCGACTGACGAATACGCTCTAACAATCCAAAGCCATCTAATTTTGGCATGGATAAATCTGAAAACACAACTTGAATCGCGCTTTCCTCTTGTAATTTATTCCATCCCTCCTCTCCATCTACCGCTTCAATGACAGTATACTCTTTACTAAGGGCTTTTCTCATCGAGACACGCATAACACGAGAATCATCGACGATAAGAATAACGGGGTTCTCATTCGCCTGAAATGAGCCTAACTCAATAGATGAATCAGCGATCACAATCTTCTTCCTATTAATAGCCGGGTAACCTAGAAGACTATCCAAGTAGACTCGTGTAATTACCCATGACACAAATTGATTTTTGCTATAAATACTAGGGTTTCAATAAAAGTTTAAAGCACCACACAAATGGCTTATCGAAAACCCCCCATACATGATTTCTTTCTACTTATTCGACAAATGACGGCCATTCTTTAACAGCCATCGCCCCGCTATCCCGCCCGTTGAATTGGTTTTTTATCGAGTAAAGAGGTATGCTAGATCGGTTCAGAGCGATGTTATGAGGACGTGATGAGCGGCATTAGGTTAATATGTAAAATTCAATTGAATGACACGACAAATGATACGCTCACTCGGCATCGCACCTTTAAGTTAATATTTTTAAAGCGAGATATGGTTAAGAAATTATTTATAAAAACATACGGTTGCCAAATGAATGAGTATGACTCCTCAAAAATGGCAGACATCCTTAAAACCGCTTATGCCATCGAGCGTACCGACACCCCCGACGAAGCAGATATCGTATTGCTCAATACCTGTTCTATCCGCGAGAAAGCACAGGAAAAAGTCTTCTCTGAGCTTGGGCGCTGGAGAGAAATAAAAGAAAAAAAACCTCACATTATCATTGGCGTTGGCGGTTGTGTGGCGAGCCAAGAAGGCGAAGCCATTCGGCGAAGAGCACCTTATGTCGATGTGGTCTTCGGCCCGCAAACACTGCACCGCTTACCCCAGTTAATCAGGCAAGTGCTTCTCCATCGTGCCCCCGTCATGGATATATCCTTTCCGGAAATTGAAAAATTCGACAACTTGCCCACACCTCAGGCAGAAGGACCCAGTGCCTTTGTCTCTATTATGGAGGGGTGTAGTAAATATTGTACATTTTGTGTCGTTCCCTACACGCGTGGTGAAGAAGTCAGCCGCCCGATGGATGACATTCTCACTGAAATTACCCAACTTGCCCAACAAGGCGTCAGGGAAGTCAATCTCTTAGGTCAAAACGTCAATGCCTACCGGGGAGCCGCCGAAGATGGCGATTGGGTGGATTTAGCGGTGTTAATGCACTATGTCGCGACCATCAACGGTATCGATCGCATTCGATTCACCACCTCCCACCCCGTAGAAATGACGGACTCAATCACCAGTGCTTTTGCGGAACTCCCTGAATTAGTTAGCCATTTACACTTGCCCGTGCAAAGTGGTTCAGACCGCATCTTAAATTTAATGAAACGCGGTCATACCGCCTTAGAATATAAGTCAAAAATCAAACAATTACGTCAGGCACGACCCAGTTTAAGTTTGTCATCGGACTTTATTATTGGATTTCCTGGTGAAACCGACGCAGATTTTCAAGCCACTCTGCAACTAATCGACGATATTGGCTTTGATCATTCATTCAGTTTTATTTACAGCCCTCGCCCTGGAACCCCCGCAAGCAACTTACCTGACGATGTCACTGTCCAAATAAAAAAACAAAGGCTTGCACAATTACAACAAAAAATTAACCAAATGGCATCAGCCATTAGCCATCAGATGGTGGGTTCTGCACAAACCATACTGGTGGAAAAGCCATCACGCAAAACCCCTAATACACTGGCAGGTCGAACAGAAAACAATCGGGTCGTGAATTTTCATGGCCAAACCGACTTAATTGGACAATTTGTGAAAGTACAAATCACTGAAGCACTACCAAATTCACTGCGCGGTGTTATGATTCAACCATCGGATGAGCACCCACACATCCATTCGTCATTCAATTGGGCATAGGAATAAAGTGACAGTTACGCTAGTCAACCCAAACAAAATCAACCTAGATTTTCGCCTTGAACCCCTCGACAATCATCAGCTCGCCAATCTGTGCGGCCAATTCGATGAACATTTGCGCCAAATAGAGCGATGCTTTGATGTCGAAATAAACCATCGTGGCAATCTGTTTCGTATTATTGGCGGCCGACAAGCCGCCCACTCAGCAAAAATAATCATCAGCAAACTCTATCAAGACGCCACCAAAGTGGCTTTAACCCCAAAACGTGTACAATTGTACCTTCAACAATCGGGAGTCGAGGATTTATTGAGCAATTCATCGGATAATGAGACCGCCGTCACCCTCAAACTGGGCAACAAGATCATTCAGACACGCGGCCCTAATCAACAACAATACCTACAGCAAATGGCCCAATTCGATATTAACTTTGGTATAGGCCCCGCCGGCACAGGCAAAACGTATTTAGCCGTAGCCAAAGCCGTGCAAACACTTGAACAAGATAGTGTCAGACGGTTGATTTTAGCGCGTCCAGCGGTAGAAGCCGGCGAACGACTGGGGTTTCTTCCCGGTGATTTGACCCAAAAAATTGACCCTTACTTACGACCGTTATACGATGCATTATATGAAATGTTGGGATTTGACCATGTGAGTAAACTTATCGGCAGAAACGTGATTGAAATCGCGCCACTGGCGTTCATGCGGGGCAGAACGCTCAACGAAGCATTCATCATCCTCGATGAAGCACAAAATACCACCATCGAACAAATGAAAATGTTTCTGACCCGGATTGGTTTTGGCTCGACGGTCGTCATTACCGGCGACATTACCCAAACAGATTTACCACAAAATAAACAATCGGGATTGCAGCATGCGATTGATGTGCTCGACAATGTCGAAGGCATTAGCTTTACCTTTTTTAGCCATAAAGATGTGGTTAGACACCCACTGGTACAACGCGTCGTCGGGGCGTATGAAGCCTTTGAAAAAAAAGCAAAACTGATACCTCGCGAATGATACTTAGGAACCACGGTTTTTTCTCAGGTGATCGCAATACTTATGGCACGCTTGACTGTGCTGCAAAAATGTTTCATGGTGCTCACAATGCAAGCCGTGTTATTCTCTGCGCGAATAAAAATCCAGCTATTCTCAATCGTCGTGAAGCACTTTAATTTCACAATAGTTTTTCTGAACAAGCGCCATACCGGTTGTATTGCCGAATGAAAACGAATCATTGTGAGAACAAAAATCAAGCAAAACCACCTACTCAGATACAAAACATAGGCGACAAAATATCCGTTACGGGTATAGTTCATGCACATTGAGATTCAATATGCTCTCGATCAATATCGTGACTACCTGCCAGATACCCATCAAATTTCATTTTGGGCCAACACCGTGCTGAATTCACAAAATGTGAATGGGGAAGTCACCGTGCGAATCGTGACCCGTGAAGAAATCACATTATTAAATGAAAACTATCGCCACAAGCCAGGTCCGACTAACGTATTGTCCTTTCCCGCTGACTTACCTGATATCATCGATTTACCGCTGCTCGGCGATATTGTCCTATGTGCAGAAGTCATCGATTTTGAAGCAAAAAATCAGCATAAAGCCGCGCCCGCACATTGGGCACACATGGTCGTACACGGCATTTTACATTTATTAGGATTTGACCACACCACTGACACCGAGGCCAAACAAATGGAAACACTTGAAACCAAAATACTTTCGGGTTTAGGCTATGCTAACCCCTACATTCTAGCGGGCAATGAATGAAAGAAGAACGACTAAGTAATAATGTTTCTGATTCAAGAACGTGGTTTGAAAAAATAACTGAAGCGTTTTTATCAGAACCCAAAGACCGCAATCAATTGGTAGAAATTTTAAGACACGCCGAAAGCCGAAATTTGCTGGATGCCGACTCGCTGGCGATGATAGAAGGCGTCATGCATGTCTCTGAAATGCAAGTCAGAGACATTATGATACCACGATCACAAATGGTGGTGGTCGAAAAAGAGGCTCAACCAACACAATTTTTACCCACCATTCTCGATTCTGCTCACTCACGCTTTCCGGTCATCGGCGAAAGCCGCGATGAAATCCTAGGTATTTTATTAGCCAAAGATACGCTCGCTTATTTTGCTAACCCCAACGACAACAACTTTGACGTACGGGACATTCTCCGGCCGGCTGTTTTTGTGCCGGAAAGCAAACGTTTAAATGTGCTGCTCAAAGAATTCAGGAGCAACCGTAACCATATGGCGATTGTCATCAACGAATATGGTGGTGTCGCAGGACTGGTCACGATTGAAGATGTCATTGAGCAAATTGTTGGCGAAATTGAAGACGAACATGATATCAGTGAAGAATCATATATTATGAAGCACGGCAATCAACAATTTGCCGTTAAAGCCATCACCCCCATTGAAGACTTCAATGAATATTTTTCTTCAAATCTTGAGGATAATGAATACGACACCATTGGCGGACTCGTCTTGCATGAACTCGGACATTTACCTACCCGTGGAGAAAATGTCACTGTCGATAACTTTGACTTTAGCATCGTACGCGCCGATAAAAGACGAATTCATCTCTTACAGCTCACCTTACAAGACCCGCCAGAAAACAGCCTAAGCACAACCACAGATACCCAACGTGAAAATTAACAGAATATCCACCCTGAATTGGTGCGGCGATCTACTTGCGCTCGCGGGAGGTTTGCTCGTTCCGCTCGCTTTTGCGCCCTATCAAATGGCTCCCCTCGTTATTTTATCCATGTGCGCATTACTGCTAGCATGGTATGAATGCTCAAGCAAACGTGCCTTTTTTCGCGGTTGGCTTTTTGGGCTTGGCATGTTTGGTTTCGGCGTCTCTTGGATACATATCAGTATGCATCGCTTTGGGGGTGTATCAGAGCCTTTATCTATTTTTCTCACCGTTTTATTTGTTGCATTTTTAGCCTTATTCCCCGCACTCACAGGTTATCTTGCCAAACGCTTTTTCGCGGGTCAGCAACAACACGCGGGTATTTTCTTGCTACTCACGATTCCGGCGTTATGGACCGTGATGGAGTGGATTCGAGGCATGATTTTTACCGGCTTTCCTTGGCTAAGTTTAGGCTATAGTCAAATTGATATGCCATTGGCCGGTGCCGCCCCCATTTTAGGCGTCTTTGGTCTTTCTTATTTGCTGGTACTCACCAGCGGCCTACTGGTATATGCTTACACCACTCATTGGCAAAACTATCGAAAACCACTCTTGGCAATCGCCGCCATTTGGGTCATTCCAGGGCTCTTGAGTTTTATCGCCTGGACCGAACCCGAAGGTGATCTAATCACCATGAGTATTGTACAAGGGAACATCACCCAGGATAAAAAATGGTTGCCTGAACAACGCCTTCCCACCTTGGAGTTATATGCCAAACTCAGTCGAGAAAACTGGTCAAGTGATGTGGTCATCTGGCCAGAGACGGCGGTGCCTGCTTTCTACCATATCGCCAAACCTTTTCTCAAAAGCCTAGCGCAAGAAGCTCGCTTGAATGGCTCAGAATTACTGGTGGGTTTACCCGTCTACAATGCTCGCTTAGAAACCTATTATAACAGCATGGCTAGCTTAGGCCGAGACGAAAGCTTTTACCAAAAAAGACATCTGGTCCCTTTTGGTGAATATTTACCGCTGCCTGATATCCTTGGTTCCGTCATCACATTCTTTGATATTCCTATGTCTGATTTTTCACCGGGTGACCCCGAAACATCAATTGTTAAAGTGGCGGGCATTAAGGTCGGTATTTCCATTTGCTATGAAGATGCCTTTGGTGAAGAAATCGCCTATTCACTGCCGGAGGCCAAGCTGTTAATTAATGCAAGTAACGATGCTTGGTTTGGCGACTCCATCGCCCCCCACCAACATTTAGAAATTGCCCGTATGCGCGCCTTAGAAACAGGTCGTTATTTAGTCAGATCGACCAACACCGGCATTTCGGCTTTCATTGACATCAAGGGTGACATTATCTCGACCTCGCCCCAATTTAAAACCCATGTGTTGACAGAAAAAATCCAGCCCATGTCGGGTATGACATTTTATGCAATTTTTACCAATATGCCAATTATCATAGTTAGCCTCGGATTGCTTTGTATTACACTCTGGTCCCGTCGCCAACACCCCCAAGTTAAGACAGCATCAGTTCAATGAATTAATTTTTAAAATTCAACCAGATAAATACTTTTCGTTAAAACGGACACCAGTAACGGTACAATTAATGCTTTTTATTGCGTAACGACCAATAATAAAGTTAAATATTAAATTATTTATGCCACAATTTGCCAGTTGCTCTTGAACTTATCGGGTAACACCCTCACTCTAATTATAGAGAGTGGCTCAAGATCATAACTGAAAAAACCGAATAGATTACTCAATGGCACGGTAATATCCGTTCGCTAAAACAGCAGGAGACAAACTTATGGTGATCACAATTAATATGAACACCGGAGAAGTGACTGAAAGTACTGTAAAAAAGCAAATAGATACGCATATGGCCTCAGAAAGTAATGCAAACGATTATGATTTCCCAGAGCCGAACCTAAGTGTTGTTCAGCCGGAAGGCCATAAAAACACAAAAATCATGCCAAAACACTTTGCCAACTTAAACATTGATAATTTTCTGTCAAAAATAGATTAAAAACCGAGCAAAATAACCTCTCTAAATTAATTAAAAAAGCCGCCTGATCAGGCGGCTTTTTTATACTCAAGTGATACTCATCAACGTTACATTTGACTTACCTGCCAACACCAAACGCTACCATCTTTATTGACCCCACAATTTTCACTGTCGTCAACAACTGGCTCCACTTGCTTACTTGCAGATAACTCAACGCCAACTCCCCAACAAGATAAGGCACCATTTTTCTTGGTACCACAAGTGGCATTACCATGACCATCCACGGCAACCCAATCAGTGCCACCGACATTAACTGGCGTACTACTCGGATTGGTGGTACCGTCACCTAGCTGACCGACATGATTTGCCCCCCAACACCAAAGGCTTGCATCCATTTTTATGCCACAAGTATGATCTTCACCTCGCTTAACAAAACGCCAATCTGCGTCTTGACCAACCTGAGTCGGTATCACCGAATCTTCGGTGCCACCATTGCCTAATTGACCAACATTATTCGCCCCCCAACACCATAATGTATTATCCGTTTTAATCGCACAGGCATGACGTCGATCCGCTTCAAATGTCAAAAAAGTATTATCCTGCTTCGCGATTTCAACTGAAATCACCGTCTCGGCTGAAGTAGCCTCCAGCGGTGTTATTGTGACAGTTTCAGCAGGCGCTATTTCCACCGCAGCAGCGACACCCGCCTCAGCCGCTTCCACAGGAACAACGACCTCAGTCACCGCTTCATCGACGGCGGCTGCCGAATCTTCAGCCACGGCATCGACAGAACTCGTTGCTTCAACCACCGCGGCCGTTTCTGCCCCTATCTCATCGATCTGCTGTGGTGTCAACTCAACTTTTGTCTCCCCCTCATGGCTATCACCTGCCTCAACCCAGGTCGTTTTCTCAACGGCCTCTACGCGACTTTGCCCAACATCAGCGATGGCTTTGATTAACGCGTCATCAACCGCTGGTTTCTCTTCCGCAACAATGTGAGTTGCCATACAAAATGCGATCACCGTGAGGCTGATAGTCGCCACTAAAACCGCTGGTTTTCGATACAATAACATTAAATCCTCCCGAGAATTATCGTCATTAGCTTTTTACATAGATAAAAACATTTTATAATTTTTAGCACCCGCTAAACTTAACATATCGAACCAGATAACCATACACTTGGCAACCACGATCGCCTAATACTTTAACTAAAAAATAATCAAATACACCAACGCAAGCGCCTAAACAAACTTTGTTTCAACTCAGACAGCGCAAACCGGCCTCTAAGTCTGGGTATTGCAGCGTCACGTGCAGCTTTTTCACGAGTTTGGTATTGTCAATTTTCCTGGCTTCACGCAGATAAGATAACATCGCCGGAGTGAATATTTTTTGCGCTTCATGCCAATCCACCTCAGGCGGTTTAGGCAACTTTAACAATTCAGCCACTTTAAAAAAATAATCACTCATGGTCGAAGGATTGCCGTCAGCGACATTAAAAATTTCTACTGGATTCAGGTGCTCCGCGATCATTGCCTTGAGGCAAATCTCCGCTAAATCTTCAGCGTGAATCCGATTACTTGGTAACGCCTCTCGCCGACTTAATACGGGAGCGCCGCTTTTTATCCGTGTCACTGGCAAACGCCCTGGCCCATAAATACCCGCGACCCGTAATATCACTAAATCCATCGTCGATTGTTCGCAAAATTCAGTCACCCGGAACTCAGCGTCTAAACGTCTTTTAGCCCGATCCGTCGTCGGGTTGGTGCGTGTCATTTCGGTTATCCATTCACCGTCACAATCTCCGTATACCCCTGTCGTACTCATATAAACCATGCGTTTTGGATAAACCTCACCCACCAACAACATTAGCAGTTTCTCTATACGCGGATCAATCATCCCTTGATTTGGCGGTGGCGCAAAATAAAAAATACCATATTCAGCAATATCTTGTGGTAATTTAAAATTGGCTAAATCTAAATCGCCTTTAAGAGGCGTTATCAAATGATTTAAAAATTCATTGGCATAACGCTCAGACCGGCTCAAGGCCGTCACCTGCCAGTGTTGCTTACGGCACTTTTTAGCCACCTGAATACCGATATCGCCACATCCAATAATTAAATATTTGCTTATCATTCATAGATCCCTGCATCCATTAGATGGCGGATTTTACACGAATTTGGGAACGCACATGAAATAAACGGAGAGATATGCCCACCGCAATATGGTGATATTGAGTCTGTCTGATAGACGATGGCATGAAGACTGGAAATTTCTGCCATTAATAGACACGCTAGGGGGTATGAGCCTTAGCGTAACACGACACTTATTGCAGGCACCTTGCTTAGTTCGACCTTAGTTCTGATCGATGATGTGGAATAGGTTTTTAAATCCTATACGCTGTTGGTTTCGCTCAGCGACGATAAGGATGTTCCCATTTTGCATCGTATCATTGTATTCCAACATTAAACGCCCTTTGCCGATGGCCTTGTTGTTCTTGTAAGACCATTTTACATCAGTGATATAAATATATCGCTCAGTGGTAGATTCAAATAATTCACTATAATTATATTCCATTAATGCTTTCTGTGAGACCTGCTCAGGCGTAGACGATTTATTTTTCGTGAATAGTGATACAAGACCCTTTACGTCACCGTCTTGATAAGTTTTCACATAACGAGCCATCAAATCTTGTAATTCTGCGCGAGTAGGATAAGCAGGTCTGCCGTTCGCGATATTCGATTTATTGGTAATTTTTTTTCCGGCATCACCTGTTGCAAGCTTTTGTTGCGATATTTTCGGCGGACTGATATCTACAATCGTCTGCTTGCTGACGATAAAATTGGTGATTAAGGTTTGATTTAGCACCTGTCTCAATGTGAGTCGAATGTCTGCGGTCAGTTGCTGTTGAATTCCATCATCCAAGGAGGTTAATACGGAAGTGTAACGGCCTTCGCTAATCACCTCGTGATTATTGTTCCATTTTATCGGGTTAAAATCAATCTTTCGCGATACCGAGGAATGAATAATATGTGCGATTTCATCGGCAATTTTGGTCAGTGGTTTTTTACGGATTGAGTGTTCGTCACTTGCAAATAGATCGATTATCTTTGCGGTTTGACCACTTTCAAATGCCGCGACATATTTTGCAATGATATCTTTTAGATCCGCCTTGTTAATTTCCTGTCCCGAAGGGGATGTATCCGATATTTTTTCGCTAGACAGTTTGCTAGCGTCTTGCTCTTTCGTGATTGTCCGTGCTAGCGGCGACTGTACCTTATCCTCCTGGTCAATGGCTTCCATGGAAACCATTGATAACCCCAATAATCTGACAAGGGCTAATAACTCAGTTTTTCTTCGAATAGCTTGCTGATCACCTGAGTCGCTGAGTGTCCTTTGGCGGGTGACTTGATTTGTCAAACCTGTGGAAAATTTTTGAAACCAGGCAAGCTGCTTAGTCAACATTTGTTCGTCGCGTTCAAGTATATTCCATTTTCCAATCAAGCTACGAACGGGTTGAATTGCCCAATTTTTTGTATTCAACAGTGCTCCACCCAAAATTTGTATATCCATCATATACTTAGAAATTTTTGTGATTTTTTCTGCGGGCGGCGGTATTTTTATCATTCCAACATCGGGTGGTGAATTCAGTACTCCGAGATTGCTAATCATCACACCAATTAAAATGATGGCTGTGCCGAACAAAGCGACAATTTTTTTCTTATGATTTTTTAGGCGGTGAAACAAGGATAACACCTCGGATGATGAACTCTGACCATATTTTTCTTCTAAGGAGTTTACACCAATCTTAGTCATCTCTGTTTTACCCTCGTATGAAATAGAATTCTAATTTCGTGAAAATTAGAATGTTAAACTCAATCTGCATGAATACAACATTTTGACGATAATCGAACCACTAGATATATACAGTTTTTACAAAAAATACTGATTAGATCGAAGACTTAACACAGTATCTGGCATTATTCTCATCCATAAAAATTCTTCATTTTTTGTTCATTAACACCCAAAGAATGGAAATCAAATAACTTGCAGATTTTAACGGAGATTATGACGACTATCTTTAATTTTTCAGAGAATTCATTCCATCTAAAACCCCGCTGGTTTTAAAGATAAAAAAAACAAATGTTAGATAGAGTGACAGATGGGCAAATTAACACAGAATGATTTTTTAGGAGGCTGCATGGGTGCAGAAGGTGGGTTATCAACGATAGGAATTTAGGTAATTCAGAAGATAAAGCTAAGAAAGTAAAACCGAGAATTTATTGCACGCCCATTCCTAACGTCCCTCAAACCACCCGCTTCGCGGGTGGTTTGTTACTTGTTACTTAAACAGGGCTCGGAGTTGGAGTTGGAGCCGTAGGCGATCGATGTAACGTCATTTCCATATCAATGCCCTCTTCCTTAGACGCCTCCTCTTTATCATGCAATTGTGTTAAATGGCGAAAATCTGAGTCGATCACAATGGGTTCACGCATACCGTCACCACTATCTTGTGCTTGTTGCTGAGATAACATCTCCAAACCTTTTCGATAATAAGCCGCTGCCGCATCAGGCTCGCCCATTTGTTCAGCTAAATGGGCGAGCATTCGATAAGCCTCAGGGCCGGCACCTTCACGCAAACTATCATCCAGATACTTCCGTGCTTTATCCAGCTGCTTTTCTTTTAACGATAAGCGACCAAGTGTCAATAACAAGACAGGCTTATCACTATGTGACTTATAAAGACTCTCTGCATAAGCCAGTTGATTCGCCGGCTCAGCACTTTCCAACATACCGTAAGCATAAACTAAATCGTCATTCCATCGTCGCTTCAAGGATTCTTGCACTAACGGCTCAGCAAGACGGCCCACCCCCTTATCACTCGCTTGCTCCGCAAAGGCTAATACAATATCTTGGTCCGTTTGCATCAATTTAGGAATTCGCACCCAAGTATTTTTCAAGGCTAAAGAATTTTCTGAGCTTTTCATTAATTCCAAATACATGGTTTTTTCCAAGCCATCAAATTCGCTGCCCACTAGTAAATTTCTTCTTTTCAAATCAGGAATCAAGCAAGACAACTGCTCCCAATCCTTTAGCTGCAAATACACTTTAGCCAACAACAGCAACACATAACCATTTTTGGGATTTTTTTGCTTGGCCCTTAACAACATGGCTAGCGCTTGTTCAATTTGGCCATTTTCGAAAAATATCTCCGCCCGCGCCACATCAACCGCGACATCCTTCTCCGTCGAATGCTCTTGAGCCAGTTTCAGGTATTTCTCACGGCGATCCTTAGCGCCCTGTGCTTGCGCCGCTTTAGCCGCTCCGACATAATTCAACATTGGACTAACGCTTTTCTTAGCTTGCGACACTAGCGTTTTTTCCGCGTGACGCCATTCCCCTTGTATTTGGGCGAGCATGGCTTTAGACATAGCACGATTCGCGGATCGCTCTTTGCGCTGATCCGTCCACCGCTTGATCGTAAAAGGGGATTTTATCAAACCGAAAATCACTTTGAATGTTAATATCACTAATGCCGTTAACGCAATCACCAACACAATGAATAAAGCTAAGGACATTTCAATACTCGTCACCCCATGGCTAATCAACACGTAGCCAGGATCATCACGGATAAGAAACGTTAAGCCTACCCCTAAAGCCAAACCGATTGCTGCTAAAAGTAGTTTCATGACAAGCCCCCCTTATTAATTCGCATCAACAAAGACTTCAGTCGCATTTAATGGTGCGGCTGAAGCATCAGGATCGTTTGCTAACGTTGTTTCTTGAGCAAACCCCATACGCGCAATCACCGTGTGCAAGACTTTTGAAGCCAAAGAGACATCAGGCAATGAAGGCGCTAAATTCACTTCTTTTAACGAAGCCAGTTCGGTCAACACACGCTGTGTTTTGCTATCATCCATGTCATAATATAATTTAACCCAATTGTTGATCAACTTTAAGTTGCTTTGAAATAAATTTTGATCTTTTTGCAACAAAGCCAACCGGGCCTGCTCTATCTTCAATTTTAAATTTTCTTCCAGAAACTTGATTTGTTCTGGCTGGATAAGCGCATCAATTGGCCGCTCATTATGTCGAATGGTGACCAATTTTTTCATCGCCTCGCCAGCTGAACTCAAAATTTCTGACCAATCATTCCCCTCCAAATTTACATTACGCTCCGATTCAGGAATTTTGCTATCTTCAGCGACTCGTCCCATCAGTGGCAAGCCATCAATATGCGAAGCAATGGTCACTAACTTATCCGAGTAACTAGCGATATCAATTTTCGGGGTCGCTTCCAAATCTGTCAGTTGCCGTGCAATGGATTCTCGAACTTCCACTAAGGCCGGCTCACCCACCGCTTTGAGCTTTTTATCGGCTAACGCCAACGCTGTCATCGCCGTCCCAACATCTTTCTCTAAGGTTAATCGGTGATCAGCTACTTTTATCAAATAATCCGCTTCAGCAATCAACCAATCGTTCGAAATATTGCTAATTCGATCGTATAAACCATCCAAATTAGTTTTTAGCAACGATTGACGCTGCTCCACGTCCTTAAAGCGAGTCTGAGCTAAATCACCTAATTTTTGGCCTTCTTCTGCTAAACGAGCTGTTTCACTTTGCAAGTCTGCTTTGCTGGTTTCAAGCTTCTTATCTAGCTCAACATTAAATTCAGCCGTGAATTCTTTTTTGAACTCATCTTTGAATTCTTTTTTGAATTCGTCTTTAAAGTCAGCTTTGAACTCGTCTTTAAAAGCCACTTTGAACTCACTTTTAAATTCATCTTTGAAGCTTTTTTTAAAAGTCGGAGAAAATTCCTTGGTGAATTCCGGAGTAAACTCATTTTTGAACTCATCTTTAAAGGCTGTTTTAAATTCCTCTTTAAATTCGCTCTTGAAGCTTTCTTTAAACTCGGGTTTGAATTCATCTTTAAAAGCCACTTTGAATTCATCTTTAAATTCAGACTTAAATTCCTCTTTAAATTTATTTTTAAATTCCTCACTCACGCCACCTTGCAAAGCAGAAATCATATCATTCGCTTTAGTCAGCTCTTGCGTCGCTACCGACAAATCTTGCTGGGCGGCTTGCTGCTGCCCCCAAAGATAATAAACGCCTCCTCCAGCCCCCCCGGCCATTAAAAACGCGATAAACGCCAAAAATCCAACAAATCCTCCCGAGTCGGATCGTTGCGGTGGTGCATTCGTTGCGGCCGATACCCCAACAGTCCCTTTATTTTGATTTTTTGGCGGCACAGCACTTGCCGTGCCTTTATTGTTAGCATTACCTGTATCAGTCATTTACCAAGCTCCCATCTTCATGCTACTTGAGCGACACGCCACCCAATGATGGCCTTCACAATTGCGTTATCATTAGCCTCGCAAACAATCGGATCTTTCACAAAACCCAGCGCTTGAGCCAAATCAACCGCCCTCTGACTTACCACCACTAAGGGCGTTTTTTGCAACCACTTTCTACCTAGCTGGCCTACCATATCAAATAAGTTTCGCAGCCCCTCATTACTCGTTACCGGTATAATATCGATTTCCCCTCTCGCCCAATGCCGCATTAGCACCGCCATATCGGCTTTTGGTTTAACGCGGCGGTAACACTCCGCGTACTCTACAATGGCCCCGCGTGCTCTCAACACTTCAGCCAAAAGCTCACGACCACCCTCTCCTCGAAAAATAATAATTCTCTTGGCACTGACACGTTGTAAATCATCCAAAGCCAACAAACTTTCACTGTTAAAGCGGCTTGTTGGAAAAATATCAGCCGTTACCCCCAAGGCTTGCAAAGCCTTGGCACTCCCTTTACCTACTGCAGCAACCTTCAATGAGTCAGGCAAGCGCCGCTGCGAAAAAATAATATTCAATGCCCGGTTAACTGCATTTGGGCTAATAAATATGCCAATGTCATAATCGTCTAGACGATCAATGACCCCGCTCAACGATGCGGAACTTTCCGGATCAACAATTTCCAATACCGGAAAACAAATAGTCTGTCCACCTTTTTCCACAATCGCCTGGCACAATGCCGATGCTTGATGCGCTGGACGCGTCACTAAAACACCAACACCACTGAGTGGTTTAGCGACTGGAAGATCCGCTGCCATACACATCCTTTAAGATTTGTTTCGCCCCTCTTGATAGCAAATCATCGGCTAAAACATAGCCGATTTCTTCCGCCTCTTCCGGCCGACCACTAATGTCACCTCGAACGATCTCACTGCCATCAGGACGTCCAACGAGACCACGCAAAAGAATAACACCATGATCTAACTCAGCATAGCCCCCAATGGGGACTTGGCAACCCCCCTCTAGACGGGCATTCATGGCACGTTCTGCTGTTATCCTAATCGCGGTGGGCTCATGATTCAAGGGAGCGATAAGATCGCTAACCCGCTTATCTGCAACTCGAGTTTCAATACCAATGGCTCCCTGCCCCATCGCTGGCAAGCTGACTCCAGTGTCCAGAAGCTCTTGAATGCGGTGTTCATAACCCAAGCGCTTTAAACCTGCCGCCGCTAAAATAATAGCGTCATATTCATTATTATCCAGTTTTTTCAATCGCGTATTGACGTTACCGCGTAAGCTGACAATACTCAAATCAGGACGTATCACACGGAGCTGACACTCACGCCGCAAACTGGATGTACCAACGGTTGCACCGTTTGGCAACGCATTAAGCGAGGCGTATTTGTTCGAAACAAACGCATCACGCGGATCCTCTCTCTCACAAATAACGGCTAAATGCAAACCCTCAGGAAATTCTACCGGCACATCTTTCATCGAATGGACCGCAATATCTGCCTGCCCCTCCAACATACCTAACTCCAGTTCTTTGACAAACAAACCTTTCCCCCCCACCTTTGCCAAAGGGGAATCTAAAATTTGATCGCCTTTTGTTGTCATTTTAACCAATTCAACGTTGAGATCAGGATACAACCCAAGCAAACATTTTTTGACATACTCAGCTTGCCAAAGCGCTAGCGGGCTTTTTCTGGTCGCTATTCGTATTGTGCCTTCAGACATGAATCACCAACTCTAAATATACAAAGAAAATCCGCAAAATCCACGGAGCAAACGGGCATCCTTCGCGTGCGAATAATCGTACGAATTTATTTCATATCCCCTGATATTTGGGATATGGCTATCACGGCCTTGCTTGACCTATTGGCTTGCAAAGGGGCAAATCAAGACAATGAGGTTATTCTATGATGATTTGTTTCGACAATAAACCAGCAAAATACCATACCACAAAACTTGAGCCCCATTTTAGAAACTGTCCACATAAAAAACATTGCATATTTTTACCACAAGTTGATGGATATTCATACAGAAATAACCATTTAATTACATTGACGGCCTCTCTTAGTTTTTTTGCCTGACTGACTGCCAGAATCGCTATAAATCCACTATACTGCCCTTCCTCTCACTCAGCATAACGCAAGGTATTTATCATGGAGCACACATCCAAAACTAACTCGAAGCCCTGGGGAGGACGCTTTACCCAATCCACCGATGCGTTTGTTGAAGCCTTCACGGCCTCTGTCACATTCGATAAGCGACTCTATCATCACGACATCACCGGCTCTGAAGCACACGCTAAAATGCTAGCACACATCGGCGTACTCACGACGGACGAACTATTAGAAATCCTCCAGGGCCTACAGCAAATTCGACAAGAAATTGAAGCCGGAAATTTTACTTGGTCAATCGCCTTAGAAGACGTCCATATGAACCTGGAAACTCGATTGACCGCATTGATCGGCGATACCGGCAAAAAATTGCATACCGGCAGATCGCGGAACGATCAAGTTGCCACCGATATCCGGCTCTATTTACGTGATGAAATTGACATCACCCTCACAGCAATTCGCCGCTTACAGGAGGCACTGCTGCAACTTGCTGAACAAGAAGCACACACCATCATGCCGGGCTTTACCCACTTGCAAGTGGCGCAACCGGTAACTTTTGGTCATCACTTGCTGGCCTGGTTTGAAATGCTGGAACGCGATAAACAACGCTTCGTTGATAGCCGCCAACGAGTCAATGTCATGCCCCTTGGCGCGGCCGCACTGGCGGGTACTAGTTATCCGATCGATCGACAGTTTTGTGCAGATCTGCTTGGTTTTGACGGGATATGCAAAAACTCACTGGACGCCGTCAGCGACCGAGACTTCGTCATTGAGTTTTGTTTTGCGAGTTCATTAACCCTGACCCACTTATCACGCTTTTCCGAAGAACTGATTTTATGGTGCTCACAACAATTTAATTTTATCGAAATTGGGGACAGTTTTTGTACCGGGTCATCGATTATGCCCCAAAAAAAGAACCCCGATGTCCCGGAGCTGGTTCGCGGCAAAACCGGACGCTGCCACGGCAACTTGTTCGCTTTGCTCACCTTAATGAAGAGCCAACCGCTCGCCTATAATAAAGATAATCAGGAAGATAAAGAGCCATTATTTGACAGTATCGATACCATAAAAGCCTGCTTACGCGTCTTTGCCGACATGATGCCGAGTATCCAGGTCAACCGACAACCGATGTTACATGCGGCCGCCCAAGGATTCTCCACCGCCACTGACCTGGCAGATTATCTGGTAAAAAAAGGATTGCCCTTTCGTGACGCCCATGAAGTGGTCGGTAAGGCGGTAAAATATTGTATCGCTCAACAAAAAGATTTAGCTGATTTATCTCTCACCGAACTCAAGCAGTTCGCCAGCCAAATTGAACAAGATATATACAGCGTGTTAACCCTTGAAGGATCTTGCGCCGCCCGCGATCACATCGGTGGCACCGCTCCCAAACAGGTCCTCGCGGCAATTCGCACGGCACGTAATCAATTGGATTGATTTTCTAATAAGTGACGCTCTGCTCTACCCATTAACAAGTTAGCATCGTCACCCTTCTGCCACTCAGCCGTCCCAAACCCACAGTTCACACAAATCAAATTGGTGGAATCACCTAGCATCGGAAGTGCTAACAAAGCTTTGGTTAATTTGTCCAGCAAACGCAGCGCTGAAATTTTAGACGTTTCAGGTAATATCATGACGAAAGATCTCTCATCTAATCGCCCAATGAGATCGACCCAGCGCAGTTGATCTTTCAAATACCAGCTTAGCGATTTAATCAGTGAATCATCCACCGGTATCGCATCACCCTTCAGGGTCGCCGCAGAGCGCAACTCTAACAACAGCATCGACAATGGATTCTGATAACGACGACTTCTTGATACTTGAGACTCAAAAATCGACAGAATCGTTTTTTTATTAAAAAAACCAGTGAGCACATCTTCCGTTGCCTGTGCTTTAAGCTGATCCTGTAGTGCCTGTACTTGCAGCACCTGCTCGGAAACGTCAATAAAATAACGCGCCGTCAATGTTTGCCCCTGACAACTTAGCGGCAATGTCTTCACATTCGACAACCAACGTAGCGAATTATCTTTAGGGTTATGAAGGGTATATAAATTGTCAGAATGCTCTACGCACTGCATATTTAACCCATCCACCGGGCAACCGGCTAAGCGCTGTGCAGCGACCCCCATATACTCTTGCAACACTTGATTAACCCAATACACCTGATGATGCTGATCCACCAACAGCACACCGATCGGCATATGATCCAATAAAAACGTTGCAACATCTTGATTTAATTGTTGACTCATAAATAAAACAACCATCTCATACAAAATAATTTGTTATAAACAGCACATCAAACTCAGGACAATTTTCCGGCACCAATTATGCAGTTATCTATTGTCGCTCAACCACACTAAAAACTAAAAATAGTGATGACAAAACTTCGTTAAGCGAAATCTGTACCGACAGCGATTAAAATTTATATTTTTCGAAACAATGACCTACCACCACTTCAAGTAATATTATGCTAGTTGACACGATACTATTCGACCAAATTCGCACACGCTTTATTGAGTTAAATCAACATAAGCTCCATAAAACCCAAGAAATTATGCGAAAACGCCAAAGAGATTTCTTGGACGTATTGCCTTTGCTATTTCACGTCAACCATGCATCACTTCCGGGGTTTATTAGTAAAGACGCCCCTTTCGGCGTCACCGCTTATAGCCCCTCGGCAGAAATCATTGCCAACACTAAAAAATTATTTGGCACGTTTACCATGGAAAAAAGATCGGAATGGTATTTTGGTATTCATTCGATTTTTTTAATGGGGAGCAGTGGCACACTGGCTTTTTCTAGCAAAAGCGACTTCGACATTTGGCTATGTCATAGTCCAAAATTAAAACCAGAGTCCTTAGAACTTTTACAACGAAAAGCCACCACCATTGAAAAATGGGCCGAAGGCTTAGGTCTAGAGGTCCATTTTTTCTTAATGAACGCCGAGACATTTCGCAAAGGTGAAATATTAGATCTCTCTAGCGAAAGCAGCGGCAGCACCCAATTCAAGCTCTTGCTCGATGAATTTTATCGCACCAGTATTTGGGTGGCTGGTCGCACCCCCTTATGGTGGTTAATTCCTCCCGAAGAAGAACATAACTATGAAGCCATCAAAAAAAATATTGAAGACAAACAAATACTTTCTGTTGAAGAATATATCGATTTTGGCCCCATTCCTGAAATTCCTACCACCGAACTCTTTGGCGCCGCTATTTGGCATATCTACAAAGGTATTAGCTCACCCTATAAGTCCATATTAAAAATTACTGCCATTGAGGCCTATGCCAACGATTACCAAAAAGGGATACCGCTTTGTCAAGAATTTAAGCAAATGGTACACGACAACATTACTGATTTAGAACTATTAGATCCATACACCATGATGCTGCGCCGACTGGAGCGATATTTAAGCAATACTCAAGAGACATTACGGATTGAAATCATTCGAAGGTGTTTTTATATCAAACTCGATTTACCACTGAGTTCAAGCAATCTTAGCGACAACTGGCGAACTAAAGCTGTCAAACAACTGGTGACCGAATGGCACTGGGATGACGCACAAATTGCATTACTCGATTCACGCAAAGATTGGAAAATAAACCATGTTACCGAAGAGCGCAAGTTACTCGTTGATCACTTAACCAAAAGTTATTTGTTTTTATCTGACTTTGCCCGCAACAACGCCGAATCATTGATGGTAAAAGAACAAGACATTGCCGTTTTAGGGCGCAAATTGTACGCGGCATTTGATCGTAAACCCGGAAAAATTGATATTATCAATCGAGGTATTGCAGACAATACCCACGAAGACATATTATCAATCATCCGCGCCCAGGGAAAAGACAAATCAGAACAATGGTTATTATATCAAGGAAAAGTGAGCGGCGCCCAAGCAAAAGAACACTCCCCGATTAAGCGATCTCATAGTTTGGTCGAAGTACTGGCCTGGGCTTATTTCAATCAGGTCAGTGAGGCAAGGACGGGCATTCTGATGCACGCCCCCGGCTCAATGCTAACAAACATCGAACTCAGCTCAATCAATGATCACATTGAAAAATTATCGCCGAATGCCAAATTACCTTACGCCAGTGCAGAAGAATTACTCAGTACGCCTAAAATAATAGGCTCTGCCGTTTTTATTAATGTCGGACAGGTACCAACCTTCGCCAAAACCGTATCCGATAAAACGATTGCTTCTGGGCAAACAGATATGCTAAAAACCGGTGACGTTAAAAATAGTTTTATCATTTCTATCGAGCATATTTTTTTCACCACTTGGCATGAAGTCTTCGTATATAAGTATAATAATATACAAGGTTTAATCGAGTGGTATTGTCATTCAGTTCGGTTTAGCTTGGAAGAAAATTCAGAAATCATGCCATCACTTCCTGAGTTTTACAGCTTTTCATCGCATTTTGGCAAAACCCTAGCCAATCGTATTAAAGAAGTACTGGAAGATATCTGTGGGCATTTTTTTCCTGCCCATATCAATAAACGTTATATCCTAGAAGCCGCCGGCCATTTTTACGTCATCTATTTAGAAAACAAAAATATCGACTGGAAGCAATGCAATAACATCAAGAGCCTATTGTCTTTTTTAGAAAAACCGACAACCACCGCTTGCGAAACCAAAATAGAACAAAAAACATTAACTCAAACGATCATCCCACTTATTTTTAGTCACCATCAACCCAATGCCGTACAAATTTTTATTCATAATAATGAATCATTATCTGATTTCTATATCTTGGATGAATATGGATCACTCTCACATATACAAAGTAGCAAAAAAGACAGTACAAGCTTATTAGATCATTACATTATCTTCTTCAACGCCATTATGACACGCCAATCTCAAAACGTAAAACTGTCTAAAAAACAGAAATCCAGCGCCCATATTGCACTGAAAATTTATCAAGTTCAAAAACAAAATCTATCGTATACGCTCAACGAATTAAACAACACAGAAATTAATCGCACCCGGCATTATTATAATGTCCAAGTGATCGGTAACGTCAACAATAAAAAGGCCGTGTTTAGCCTCTATTGTAATGAAAAAAAGTTTAGCTCAGAACAATATGGTGATGCACTTTTTGCCAAAGTTTGCCAACACATTTTAGCGCAACGATCAAATAAGGAAAAATACCCCATTTACATTACCGATCTTAATTTACACCCATCATTAACCCAAACTGAGCCAAATGCATTTGTCCCTTCAATCTATTTTTTGAGATATAAAAAACGCATTGAAGATCGACTGAACCAAGCACTCAGAGCTTTACTGTAAATTCTCGATACCAGACAACTTACTTGATTCGATTTTATGTGCATAAATCAGGAACGGTTCATCTGAATTGAATTTTTGTAACATCGTCACCGTTTCTTTGGCCAAACCATTTTCGTATTTTGAATTAAACTGATACATATAAAAGCGTGCGGTTAGGCGATCATCAGCCACTTTATGCTTCATATCCATCCGCACGATCTTACCCAATTTAGTCTCAACGCTCCTATGAAGTCGTTGCCAACCGTCCTTTGAGCGCACATTGAAAAAATCATCAGAACAATACTGAAAAGCTTTTTCATACTCTCCATTGTGAACCGCATTCAGATAATTCGTTGCTAAAGCCTGTGCGTCAGCATCTGATGCTATTTCTTGTGAATCACACCCACTCAATAAGACAAGGCACGCCACACATAGCATAAACCAAACATACTTCATTATATCTCCTCTAGATACGCATTAATAATGTATCAATTTTGTTACTGTGTAAAAATTCACGAATTTCATTTATTTGAGCCACATTATCATAGGGTCCCACTTGAACCCGGTGCCAAATCTGATTATCTTTGATCACAACTTTTTGAATACTTGATTGAATTCCCAACAAAGCCAAACTGGCTTTGCGTTGATCGGCATCAACATGCCGCCGAAATGATCCTGCTTGTAAAATAAAAGCTGGAAGCTTAGCTGCCGATTCTATCATCGGCAGCGGTGAAGAACTGGTTATTTTCTGCAACGGTAATCGCACCTTGGAGTCTTCGCTTGGCACAACCACTCTATCGTGTTTTAGCACTTGATAAAATTCAAAATTAGAATGCTCATTAACACCCGTTGCCATGGATTTCTCTTCAACCGATGATGTGGCCTCCAATGAACCTGTTGCTTTTTCACCTTGCACGACCATCACCTTAGCATCGTTTTTTCCATCGCTTTGCAGGTAAACCAAAAATGCCATAAACAAACCAATCAATAATCCGGTAGACAGCCATAACCAGCCTGGAATCTGCTTAGGCGATTGATGCCCTGCAGATTTTATATTTTTATAGTCCTTTGCCATAATCAGGTTATCTCCGGCGTTAAAAAATGGACACCTTTCAAGCGCTCACTCTGCACTGAAAAGTAAAAAGCAGCACATACAGCAAATAGGTAAAACATTCACCAGACTTAAATAACTAAATATACATTCTACCGAGATAACATTCAATAACCACCGAGGCGCTCCTCAGTACCAGCAATCAGACTTTTAATATTAGAACGGTGACGATAAAAAAGTAGCAAAGACACCAATATATTCATCAAAACGAAAACACCCACATCCGATAAATAAAGCATATACAGTGGCGACATTACCGCTGCCACTAATGCCGCTAATGAAGAAATTTTAGAAACTAAAACGACGAGCAACCAGGTAATCAATACGAATAAACCCACCGGCCAGGCAATCGCTAATAATACACCCAACGCCGTGGCCACCCCTTTACCTCCTCGAAATTTAAAAAATACCGGATAAAGATGCCCCAAAAATACGGCTAAGCCGACCAAAGCCAAAAAACCTGTTGATATACCAAGTGCTTTACCAATCATCACAGGTAGCCAACCCTTCAAGATATCCCCAAGCAAGGTGAATATCGCCGCCTTTTTCCCTCCAACGCGCAACACATTTGTTGCCCCCGGATTTTTCGATCCTTTCATGCGAGGATCAGGTAATCCCATGGCTTTTGATATAAGTACTGCCGAGGAAACAGAGCCGACTAAATAAGCAACTCCAATGAGAATAACCTCTGTCCACATCATAACATTTAACCCTTTGAGATCACACAATCAACTAAAATAAACCCATTACAAAGAGGGGATAAAAAACATTCCACAAATTCGAACAGAATTATATACTGCTTTTTTCATTCAGGCAGGATTATTAACCATCAACACGCTACTTATATTGTGTATAATTGCCTATCAAATTTTAACCCCAGCCGCTTTATTTCGATACAGAGCAAATAAGGCAGCCAAAACCTTGAACCTTGAAACAATGGATATTATTTACCTTTCTGACTTAAAAATAGAAACCATTATCGGCATCTATGAATGGGAGCGAAAAGTTAAACAAACCGTCAGCCTCGAATTACAGATGGCCGCCAACATCCGTAAATCAGCGGAAACTGACACCATTGATGATACACTGAACTATAAAGCGGTTGCCAAACGCCTCATCGACTTTGTTGAGGAAAGCAATTATCAATTGATAGAAACTCTAGCAGAAAAAATCACAGAAATTGTCCTGACTGAATTTAATGTGCCTTGGGTAAAGTTAAAACTCAGCAAACCCGGCGCCATTCGAGGCGCCAAAGATGTCGGCATTATCATCGAACGTAGTCAAACCCCTTAACTCTTCAGATATGGTCGAAATATACGTTAGCCTAGGCAGCAATATCAATCAGCACCATTACATTAGAGCCGCTGTCAAAGCGCTTCGCCACCAATATGGCTCCATCGCGCTCTCACCCGTTTATGAAAGTATTGCCATGGGTTTTGCGGGTGATAATTTTTACAATTTGGTCGGCCAATTTAACACCACGCAAACCATAACAGAGGTCACCCAACAACTCACTTTGATTGAAGATGCCAATGATCGTGAACGCAACGGTCCACGCTTTGGCCCACGCACCTTAGACATTGACTTATTATTATACGGTGACCTGATTATCAACAACGATCAATTACAACTGCCCCGTAAAGAAATCACCAAATACGCCTTTGTTTTACGGCCATTGGCAGATATTGCCCCGCAACGAATCGATCCTGTGCTTAAAAAAACCTATCAGGAATTATGGGAAAAACTCGATACCACCCACCAACGACTCTGGCAAATACCTTTTGATTTTGATCCACCATAAGGTCGTAAAAAAATAATCAACTTGTCAACGTACGTCCACCATCCACCGCCAGTACCTGCCCAGTGGTATACGTTGCGTCCCTGACCAAATATAAAACCGCCTTGGCAATATCTTTAGGTTCGCCAGTTCTTTTGAGCGCCGTTCGGGCAATGATTTGTTCCTTTTCCTGCTCGCCAATGCTCTCCGGCCACAAAATGGCACCGGGTGCCACCGCATTCACCCGAACGCTGTAAGGCGCTAACTCCTTAGCTAACGCTTTTGTTAACATCACCAAACCGGCCTTAGCAATACAATACACGGAGTAAGCTTTCAAGGGGCGATCAGCGTGGATATCCACAATATTCACAATGCATCCGTTGCTTTTCTGTAAATAAGGCGCGGCGGCTTGCGCCAAAAAAAAGGGCGCTTTCAAATTGCTACCAAGCAAATCTTCCCAATGCACCTCGGTCACCTGTCCGACAGGCGTTTCATAATAGCTCGATGCATTATTGATCAATACATCCAATCGCCCCCAGCAAGCCTGCGCTTGTGCCACCAAATCAGGTAACGCTGCCGTGTGATGTAAATCAGCCTGCAACAACTTGACTGAGTTAGCACGGCAACCATTTAATTCGGCCGCCAACTGTTCAGCAGGCTGCCGAGAGTGACGGTAATGCAATACAATATTCGCTCCACAAGCATGCAGCATTTTTACCATAGACGCCCCAACACGGTGTGCCGCTCCAGTAATTAAAACAACCTGATCAATCAATGAGTCAATATTATGTTGCATACCAAATTTCCTAGCAAGCCGCTCCAAAACAGCGAGATTACGTCGTCCATTCCTAATCCTAACTTACTTGTCATTGAATGATCAAAAAAAGAAACCAAAATTCACTGATAGTCCAAAATTACCCTTCCTTACCCGACTCTCTATGCGAACAGTCGATGTTTTTTTTCGTAAAATAGACACCCCAAAAATCGCCAACCAATTTTCTACCGAATTGACCCGCTGAACGTCATCACTCGCTAGTTTAAATTCAGCCGACCCATCAACACAGCGAAAATTCGCTTGATAATTCACATTACTACGCTGAACCGAGTATTCCATCCCCATGTAGGGGAACACCGCTAAATCCTCACTGACAGAAATTTCACTTGCTAATAAACCACCGATCGCCGCATGGTAAACACGCCCTGACATACGAATGTTATATGCTAACTTCACATTACATCGAGTATCCGGATCAGGTGTTGGATTATCAAATTCAGAGACATAAGACTGAGTCACATGAAAAGCACCAAAAGGAATCAGTTGTACTTTGCCAATTTCCGCCAAAATAAGCCGAGCCCCCCCTCCGACAAATAAGGGAGTACCCGCCGGCGTTTCTAAGTCATTATATAATCCAAAATCCGTATAAATAGAAAATTTATCAGACAAAACCAGCGTCGGCCTAATCGCAAGAATATTTATCACATTACTCTCGGTAATCACTTCCGAATCCGTGCTTTGCAAAGATTTATTATTGTGACGGGCTAAAGATATAGCCATTTCTCGGCGATATTCTTCTAAAATTACCTCCATATAGAGTTTTTTATCAGGCTCGGTAAAAATATGGCTTCCCACATCAAAAGCCAAGACCTCAAGGCTGGAAAAACACACACTACCCAAAAAAAGGATTCGTGAAATCAATAAGGTAATTTTTCGTTCAACACACATAATAAACGTTTTAAAATTAATAATCGGCCCAATGACAGTTAATAGACAATATCGCTCTACTATTCTACTTCAGCCAGCCAATTATGTCATAATTGCATACCTCAATAACTTCCTAACAAAGCACCGCTAGCCACCATCAAAAATCCATAAAAAATAATGAAAAATCAATATAATAAAATTTTCCCAGCGATCACTCCCGAGATTCAGACACATAGTGAACAGGTCAAAGCCACCATCCTTAACAAAATAAGACACACTGGCGATCGATTAAGTTTTGCAGACTACATGCAATTGGCGCTTTATTCGCCAGGGGAAGGATACTATGTCTCAGGCGCACAAAAATTCGGCGAATCCGGTGATTTTGTCACCGCCCCACAGATCTCCACGCTATACTCAAAGTGCCTAGCCAAACAAATCAGCCAAGTATTAGCCCTCATCCCTGAAGGCAACATTCTTGAATTCGGCGCAGGCACCGGCATTATGGCGGCAGATATATTAATTGAATTGGAAAAATTGAAACAGTTACCTAACAAATACTGGATTTTAGAATTAAGCCCAGAATTAATGCAACGCCAACAACAAACCTTAGCCAGCAAAGCCCCCCATTTATTACATCACCTGGCCTGGCTAGCCGCCCTCCCTGATCAAGCTTTTGGAGGCGTTATTTTAGCCAATGAAGTATTAGATGCGATGCCAGTGCATCTTGTGCAACTCCATACTGCAGAGCATCATCAAGAATATTATGTCAGCGAAGAAAATGGCCAACTAAGTTGGCAGTTGGGTGAACTCAGCGATCCTAAACTCCTCAATGCGATAAAAAAAATAACTCACCCGATGGCAGAACCGTTAGCAACGAATTATCAAACAGAAATCAATTTACAGCTCACAGGATGGATCAATAGCCTATCTGATATATTACACCATGGCGTTGCATTTATTATTGATTACGGCTTTCCTCGGCACGAGTACTATCATCCAGATCGAAGCCAAGGCACGTTAATGTGCCACTTCCAACATCACGCTCACCCGAACCCATTGATTTTGCCCGGCGTGCAAGACATTACCGCCCACGTCGATTTCACATCCGTGGCAGAGAATGCCATCGACGCCGGATTTTCTGTCATGGGTTACACCCATCAAGCTTATTTTTTATTAGGTGGCGGAATCGAAAAATACTTATTGGACATCGATCAGAACGACATCAGAACTTACCTCGAATATAGTCAGCAAATAAAAAAACTGACCATGCCCAATGAAATGGGTGAATTATTTAAATGCATCGCCTTAGGCAAACGCATGGACATAAGCCTCATGGGTTTTTCCATGATCGATCAACGGGCAAAACTCTAAGGAATGAGCCAAGACAAGCGGAAGGTAGGAGGCGAAACCGGGACGTTATTACGTGCCCATCCCTAAGCCTTTACATAATTTATTTCCATCATTATTAGTTGCCGAATACTGCCTTAGTATAATGTATTTTCAACCTATAATTAAGGGCACCCGAACAGTTTATTTTCTCCCAAAATTGATTCCATAAGAGAACATAGGAGTCGCACCGTGAATCTGAAAAAATTTAAAAATTATACTATTCGATTAGCGTTAACCTGTGGTTTATGCGGCCGCTATAAAAAATCAGTTTATTTGACTGGGATTACGATTTTTTTGATCGGTTTTTTAGTCTTAAATATATCACTTCGATATGATTGGGGGCTACCTGAGTCGGCGGATATCTATATTCAAGCCGGACACGAGGGTCGGGTAGGTGGTGCCACTGGAGCGGCGTCTACCTTTGGAAAAGAAATTGATTGGACACCGATTGTGGCTGACGAAGCGACAAAAATATTACGCAACGCCGGTATTCGAGTGATTCGTGCGAAAGCGGATCGCAGACGATTAAGTCGAGTGAAGCTGGCTTTATCAATACATTTTGATGGAAACCACAAACAATGCAGAACAGGTGCCTCAATCGGCTATGATGATCCGACAGATAAACCAGCGGCAGATCATTGGCGTGAAATTTATAGTGAATATTTTCCATTTAAATGGATGAATGATAATTTCACAAAAAATCTCAGCAATTATTATAACTTTAAGTACACGATGACTAAAGATGCTGAGTTACTGCTTGAATTAGGTGATATTACGTGTGAACAGCAAGCAAAATGGATGAAAAAAAGGCTGAAACATCTTGGCCAAATTGTGGCTTTTTTTGCAAGCCAACGTATTGGCAATCAATCCATTGCAAAACCGCAAAAGATATAAAAATTTTTAGCCGTTCACCTACCTCACCCATAAAATAATTGCAACAAAGCTGAAAGAGAATAGGCGACATGAAACTCGACTTTAGCCAACCCGCTCCACAAGCTAAAACGCTTAAAGAGACACAACAGATCATTGATGAGTTGTAGGATAATGCTGTCAAATTTCAAACAGAGAAGCTAACCTTGGTCTCAAAAATCGCCGATTTAAAGGAAAAGCTCGTAAGCTGTTACCGATTGAAGAAATCGACGATACGGTGGTTTGCTTACCTAAGTCGACTTGCTAGTGTGGCGGATGGGTTACAGAAAATCTTAATAAAATTAAGCGTCATCAACAATTCGAATTACCCCAGATCAAGCCGATTGTGACGGAATACCAACAAGTCTATGGTGTTTGCAGTGACGGTGGTAGCACGCATTATGGCGCCTTGCCACCGGGTATTCCTCACACCTTGCTAGGTCCACAAGCCATCGCATCAGTTGCCATTTTCACCGGTGATTCTCGATTAGGCAAACGGCCAACCCAGCGTGTGTTCGAGGATTTCTTCAACGTGCCTGTTAGTCTGGGCACGATTTCTAATGCTGAAAAAATAGTAAGTGCCGCATTGGAATCCCCTGTTGAAGCCGCAAAAGTCTATATTCAGCAACAAACCGGCCCTGTCCATGCGGATGAAACCTGCCATAAGCCACAGGGCGATAAAATGTGGATGTGGCTGGCAACCACGATGTTAGTTGCCGTGTTTATCATTCGCCGTCGGCGCAATATGAAAGCCACTAAAGCATTATTAGACGAGAAATTTTCGGGTATTTTGATTTCAGATCGATTTGGCTCCTACAACTGGATTAAAACAACGTTCAGACAATTTTGCTGGGCGCATTTGAAACGTGATATCGAATGTTTCGTTTATGACATCGACACAAAGACGGAGAGTAAGTTTAAACTGCTTTCAGAGGAAAAGTTCTTTTATGCCGTTTTTTTACAAAAAAAATCATTAAAAATATCGCTTCCTCTTTTTTCATCCATGTAGTGTGGATTAAGCGTAGCGAATCCACTCTACTAGTTTATTTTTCCTGAAATCAGTTTAAACTTACGACGGAGAAATTAACCGTAAAACCTTCAAAGTTGCAATGATTTCTCTTCGAAAAAACATAGAACGTTATGTGTTATGGCGAAAAAGTCGTTTCGGCGCCCAATCTGAACGTGATCATTTGTTTGTTGAACGAATGATGACCACAACGGCAACGTGTAAGTTACAAAATCGCAACCGTTATGATTACATTACATCAGCGCTCAAAGCACATCTGAAAAACGAACCTGTCCCATCGTTGCTTCCTGCCGAAGCGCTGACTGAATCTGCCAAATTAGCCGCCTAACTGAAAAGTGATAGGTGAACGGTGACGAAACAATAACATTCGATTGCATCGATCCACTTACCTCGCTCAAACTAGTATAGTGTATCAAACTGTTTGTTGATTTAAGAGCGTCTGTCTTGCGCGCTGAATTTTTTCCAATATTTCTTCAGCAGACTTAGTCCACACGAAAGGTTTTTTATCTTCGTTGTGTAACTGAATAAATTTCATAATGGATTCCTCAAGCTCGTGAACGGATGTAAATACGCCACGACGTAATTGTTTCTCTGTTAATAATCCAAAAAATCTTTCCACTAAATTTAACCAGGACGAGCTTGTTGGAAGAAAGTGCAAGTGAATTCTTTTATTTCGTTTTAACCACTTTTTTACCTTCTCATGCTTATGCGTCGCGTAATTGTCGACGATTAAGTGTAAATCTAATTCCTTGGCTGTTTGCTTTTCTACCGTTTTCAGAAAAGATAAAAACTCTTTATGTGTATGACGTTGACAACACTCTCCGATGACTTCTCCTGTCAACGTATTTAACGCGGCAAACAATGTACTTGTTCCGTTTCGTTTATAGTCATGGGTCATCGTCCCGCAACGTCCTGGCTTCATGGGTAATCCGGGTTGCGTTCTGTCTAATGCTTGTATTGAGCTTTTTTCATCAACACAAAAAACAACCGCGTTTTCAGGAGGTGACAAATAGAGCCCAACAACATCATGCAATTTATTTTCAAAATCAGGATCATTGCTGACTTTAAACTGTTTATGAAAATGGGGCTTGAGACCGGCTTCACGCCATACTCTATTAATGAAAGAGTGGTTGATGTTTAGCTTTTTTGCTAGACTACGCGTTGACCAATGAGTCGCATTTTCTGGTTTTTCCTGTGTCGTTATCTCTATGACTTGAGACCGAAGCTTTGCTTGCTCTGCTGTATTTTTGCCACCGTGATTAGCCCCTCTTGGTAAATCTTTTTCGATATCCTGAAATCGCTTCTGTGCAAATCGATTTCGCCACCTGCCTACTTTATTGGCATCAATTTTTAACATTCCTGCAATTTTATAATTTGGTGCATTGTCGGCAGCAAGCAATATTATTTTTGATCGTTCCAGTAATCGTAACGATGTTTTTCTGCTTCTTAGGTTTTTTTCTAATTGTTCTTTTTCATTTGATGACAAAATTATTTTGATGGGCGCTGGCATTTTTTAGTCACATTAGTCTATGATATAAGCATATATTATATATCAATAATCAGTTTGATACACTACACTAGGAATCAAATTTCTAGACGATTCAGCCCATACAAAGTAAGTGTCTCTGGGCTTAATCTACCCTCCAGATTTTTACCGCCTCTTTCGCCAGCCACTCTTGATAGCGATTCAAGTTTTGCAAATCCCAGCGATCATATTCCGCTACTTTTTTAGTCAGACGAAATGACGTAGCTAAATACGCCTGTTTTTTCGATAAAATCAGCTCGTTTCAATGCCTCTTTTTCCAATAAAACCATATTCCCAAGGCGATCAGAAATATCGTCAATTCCCTCGCCGAAATCTACCAACCAATTCTGCTCCGGATGGTAGGGGCAAACATGTTCTAATACGGTATCCAGATACTTTAATTCACGACCGGAATTATTTTCAATCGCAGACAGTAAAAATCGAATTTGTTTAGCGGATCGTCTACTTGGCATTTTATAAAATTCAAACGCATTTTTAAAAGCATTATCATCAGGGTATAAAGTTTTAAACGCCTCGCTATTTTTTATGTGGCCCGCCTTCTTATATTCTCCTTTGAAAGTTTTGACAGCAATTTTATGGTAATTTTTTTCTTGTTCATGGGGTGAATAACGGCAAATAATATTGTACCGAATAGAGAGAATATACATATATTTGAGCGTTTTTAGAAACTCTTTGGCGGTGAAATTCTTAAACGCAATCATTAACACGGTGAATGGCTGCTTAATGTTAAACAATTTCAATCCGTCAAGATAGAATTTTACTTCACGACAATCATCCTCTTGCCGGTTCCATCATTCATCATATGGATTTTGCAAAGAGGCATATTCTGTTAATGAATCTAAATAAAAATAAGACTCCTTAGGTTGAATATGTAATTGCCGAATCGATTTAAAAAGATCTTTTTTTGTCACCATTTTTTCTTGTAAATTATAATGACAACGCACGAAATCAGTGAAATTATTTTCGCCTAATTGAGTGATGATAGATGACCAATCTTCATCTAATTCATCAATTCTTGGCCGTTGCAATCGATAACCATCCCATTCTCTCTTTATTTGATCATCTCTGTCTTATTATCGAGGTTCATGGCTTAATGACGGATTTTTCTTTACCCGGATGAAATAGCCCAATTAGGGCAGTCTAAGTTTTAAAGTTGTTTAATCTATTTTATCACACTGCCTAAGCTAAACGCCTATCAAAAACAAATGGTTCGACAATGACTGAATTAGCTAAGTTATTAAAACTGGGATGTTCTGGATTGATTAATAAATTATATTGTTGAGGGATCACCGTACTCGGTACGGCTAACACCAAGGATTCACCACTAGCTAACCATTCATCACCGATAATGATAGTAGAAGTTGGCGGGGGATCATCTCGCCAATCCACTGGCAGCACATCTTCAGCCAGCGTCATCAACATATCTTCACTCAATAATATAGTGCATAATACGAAATGATTTAGTATATCGGCACGGTGCAAGTGGACAAGCTTTTCAAGTGCGGATAAAGCAATTGAATCGGAAGCATAGACAACAGGCATGCCTTTACTGTTCCATCGACCACCATAACGTTTCGCTCCTTGTGGGTCTAACGGTTCAGAGGCATATTTTACCTTTATTAAACGGTAAGCTTGCACTAGGTAATAACACCATGCTCCAGCCGCCCAATTAAATCCTGCACCTCATCCGCTTCCGCTTCTGTGGACAAATGATGAAGTGGTGTATCCCCCCTAAGCAACTTAGCGGGTTCATTTAGCCAATGGCGAGCAGCCTCTTTATCTCCTTCAAATAATTGCAGAACTGCATGATAAACCCTTGCAACTCGATATAGCCGATCACTTTCTTTTAAACTCAAACGCTTTTCATTGCGACGACGAGTAAATGTGGCTGAAGATAGGGATATAATCTCCAACAGTTCCTTTTGAGAAATATCCAATTCTGTGACTATTTTATCAATTACCGAAACTGGAAAGCCACGTTTAATTTGCTCAATAAGATTAGATTTTCCACGTGGAATCATCCCCAAGCGAGTAAATATCTCGATAGAAGTAGATACCGGTGTGTTTTTTATGTTTGAGGTAGGGCGGAATTCCCGACCCGTTGAATACGACATACCTAACTCCTATATTACTTCATATAGGTAATGCTATACGATCAAATGGAGTCTTTCAAGTCATATCGACGGCTAACTGGCTGATCATTAATATATCGGGGTTTCTAGCAAGACTAAAATTTGATAGACATTATCTCTTAAATTAATAAATCCCAGTCTTCCAACACCATCCGATCTTTCTGCGGATAATCTACTGTCGTTCTGCGTTAGCGTTTTTTTTATCCTGTTGCGTGTCGAATCAACGTTGTCTTTTAGCGTTAAATGGTCAATTTTGAAAAAATACCACCCAAAGATCAAAGGCTATCGAGAACTCGGCGCTGCATTAGGGTACAGTTATCAATTCCCCAATACAGTACGTCTATGGGTCATCGAAGATAAGATACCTGAGGTCATAATCGTCGTCAATGCTGTGCAGCTAAATTTTTCTAAACTAAATGCACTCCACTATCCCATTAAAAGTCTTTAATCTAGCGAATAACAAAAGCCAGTCGCATTGGTGTTTTCTGGCTTTCACTCCTGATCATTTAACCCGCTAGGAATCACTATGAAAAATTATTATCAGAGAAAACTAACAAAAGAACGAGACATCGCGATCATTAGATAACAATGATGACCGATTTTTTAAAGCCACTTCCCGTGAGAATCAGCTAATTTCCGATATTGCTGGATGGCGATAAACTAAAAAGTCGCTTAGTGGCCGAGGAGTTTTCCATCTTTTTTCAACACCCGGAACGTGAGACGCGACTGAGTGTACAATTCACAGCGCAGCAAAATTTTCGCCTGCTGGATACCGAGGCCATCAAAGGAAAACAATAACAATGATTGTCCGGCGAATGAACAGCAAGTGCTGTGTTTATAAAACACACTCAATGGTTAAAAACACAAGCAACGACGAAATTAACTGTCAATAATGAGCTGCGGGCGAAAATTAATGATCTTCTAATATTATTTCAGTCGTCTTTTCAGGAGTAAGTAAATGAAAACAATATTATCTTGTAAATGTTTTTTAAATCAGCCGGTAGTTTTTCTAAAAATGATTCGTTGCTTAACAATATGTAGTATTGTTTTGTTGATGGTGTTGGGTTTAATAGGGTGTTTTCATGACGATGACGATCCACCACCCGAACCCATAGTTATTGTTGATCCGCCGGAAAATGGGCCTGATGGAAAACCTATTGATACGTCTGATGATGGGTCAAGTCCTCCTCCCATTGAAGATATCACTAAAAAAGTAGAAAAAGCAATGATTAGAATTGAAGCCACCGTCGGTGAAGACAAGTTTTGTGGCTCCGGTTTTATTATCGATAGCATGGGCATTGCGGTTACCAACAATCATGTGGTGACGGGCGCCGGCATCATCGAAGTTTTTCTTAAAGATGAACCAACCGGGCGTATTGCCGAATTGTTAGGGTATTCGGAATGCTCGGATTTAGCCGTGATTGATTTTTCCAATGGAGAGACTTATGGCGTACTCGATTGGTATACGGGCACAGTGAGTGCCAATATGGAAGTAAAATCCGCTGGCTATCCATTAAACGCACAAGTCCCTAAATGGAAACCAGGGACCATATCATCAAGTCCCACCCCTAGGGATACCAATTGGGCCTCAATCAAACAGGTGATTGAACACAGTGCTAAAGTCAATAAAGGTAACTCGGGTGGCCCACTAGTTGATGCCAAGGGGCATGTAGTCGGCATCAACTATGCGGCTAACAGTCGATTAGATATCTATCTCGCCATTGCCGCCAATGAAGCGAAACAAGTGGTACAAAAGCTACGCAATGGAACAAAACCCGCCCGATATGAATCGATCGGTATCAATGGCGAGGCCACAGATCAGGGCATTGAGGTTCGTTCGGTACTTGAGAATTCACCCGCTGATAATATCGGGTTGATGGCCGGTGATACGATTAACAGGATGAGGAATATCCCTTTAGATACAGGCAATATGAATGAATATTGTAAAGTCATCAAAAGTAATCCCAATAGTGTCATCTCGATTGAAGTGACCCGTTCCGGCCAAACGCTTAAAGGGCAACTGGATATGGACAATATGAATAGAGGAGAAAAACTCGATGCAGAAAATGATATGGAAGATCTTGTTACCTTTCGGGCAGAATTGAGTGTCACTGATGATATCTTCTCCAGTGACGCAAGTTATTATGATAAGTATGGGGTGACGGCAACCCGATCGGGGCAAACAACCATCACCATAAAAGCATCAGCGTTTGCACCTTATATTTTAGTTCGTCTATTGGATAGCCAAACTGTTATTGTACAAAGAAACAACTCAGTGAGATTTAATGTCACGGCAGGTGAAAAATATGTTGTTTATGTCAATAGTGCGAATTCAAATAAAACGGGGTCTTATGAAATTATTTTTGATAAGAGTACGTTTTCGAATATTTTAGAACTTTAGCTAGTGTTATTAACTATTTAATCTGGTCTTTAAAAATAGCACTTTTGTGTCATTGGACTCGATCGATTCAGGGTCTCTGTGGTTTTATTCTGTTTGTTAATCTACGGAGATCAGCTCGGAGCCAAAGTATCCTCACGTTTCGGTCGCGAAGTTGACCGCTGTTTAAAAACGCTGATTTTATATCTATGTTATATTGTTACTTGATAACGTCAAGCGGTTATATCGGATGCCGTTTTTATTTGTCGTAATATTTAGGGTTGACTGATAGTAGTCACAACCCCTTTTTTTAAATCACTTAACGCTTCAATTAAGTTTGGCACTAAACTGACTAAATCTTGGAGTCTGTTAGTTTTTGCTGATAGCACAATAATAGAAATATCAAGGTCTGGAATATTTTGTTGAAACGTAAGATTGCTATCAACGGTCACAAATACGTCGAATACTTGCTGTGCTTTTCCGAGTAGTTTTCCATTTTGCAATCCTGCCCATCCCATTTGTGGAACTGTTTTTACATGATGGATTGGTATTTCTCGCGCAATACGTCGATCCAAACATTCATCCAGTAATATTTTAAGCATTTGCGATGAAGTATTTTTTAGTTTCCTCAAAAAACTCAATTATTTGAGATTTATCAACGGAAGGAAACCCTTCAAGAAAATCTTCAATTGATTGACCTGATGCTAAATAATCAATTAGCGTTTGCATGGGTACACGGGTACCACGAAATACTGGCGTACCGCCCATAACATCTGGATTTGAAATAATAACATTCGATTGCATCGATCAACTTACCTCGCTCAAACTAGGAATCAAATTGCTAATGGTAATAAAATACATGCTGTTATTTTACATTGAGATGTCTATATGTAAAGTATATAAATCGAGCGTTGAGCCTCCTCCGATATAATGGACACTAAGTTAGGGTATAATCAACCCTTGGAGGTGTTTATGAAAAATCCAGTTATCGTTATTGGGCGTCAATGACGCATTTAAAATGCTGATTTTTTCGTCCTCTAGCCGCGCAAATGCACCTTCGATATGATCTGAGTGCCAATGGGTAATAAGAATCCCGGCCACTTGCTTCGCAATATCAACCTCCATAGATGTTAAATATTTCAGTGCGATCGGTTGTTTTGTTTCTGGGCAAAGACAGCTATCGACAATAAATCATCGTCCGTTTCCAAAATGGAGAACAATACATTCCCCGATTCCTGGGCCAAATAGCGATATTTCGGCATAGTCTGAATCAGGGTGTGTGAGTTGAATCGGCAAGAAAGAAATCAGTGTACTCCTTTGCTAGCTTTTCAGCGTCTTGAATTTCTCCTTTCGTCCATTGAGGTAGTCGACGAAAACTGATTTTTGAGAATCTTTCTCTGGGATATTTAGGGCCATGCCTGTATCCTATACCCAAAGCGTTTGAGATTTAGGTGAAATCGAAAATACGAAATCGAAGATTTTTTATTTAAGTTGTCTAAATTTATCAGACATTTCACCTCGATATCAAAATGAATACTTTAAAAAATGATTGGCTGGGATTGAAAAATAGAAACATTTATTTTATTCTTCTCCCATGAAAAATCTCCACCTCACTTCGGAAGAAATTAGCGATCGACGAACCGCACACGCGGCAGAGCGTAATCGTAATGCGGCGTATAAAATAAATACGATCATATTACTCAGAACAGGTTGGACGTTAAAAAAAGTGCAGGATGCACTTCTATTGAATACCGAGACATGACGTTCTTATGTCAAAAAATATCAAGCCGGTGGCATTTCTACGTTATTGCAAACGAACGACTCAGGAAAGCAAGTTAACCTTGACGAGAAACAGTTAGCGCAATGGCATAACGAGCGAGATGAAAATATCCACTTAACCACGGGTTCAGTTATTCAATATGCCGAACAAGCCTTTGGTGTGGCATATTCTTGTCGTGGTATGAGAGATTTATTGCACCGGGAAGGCTACGTATTTAAAAAGCCCGTGTTAGCCCCTGGAAACCCTGACAGAGAAGAACAAGAACAGTTTGTCCGTTACTACGAAGATTTCATGATGAATAAAGAGCCTGATGTCGAAATGCTATTTGTTGACGCGGTTCATCCAGAACATAATGCGATGGCGGCTTATGATTGGATTAAAAAAGGGCAAAACGAGCGATCAAAACAAACAGTGGCCGTCAACGACTCAATTTACATGGTGCCATCAATGCTAAAACGATGGAAGTCGCTGTCATTGAGTCATCAACGATTAACTGTGACTCAACGGTGCAGTTGTTAGAAATGTGAGATCGGAAATATTTTTATGCCAAGCCGATTATCGTTATCCTGGACAATGCAAGTTACCATTCTTCACAAGAAGTCAGGGATATCATTGAGGCAAGTGATCGATTAAAGTGGATGTATTTGCCACCCTATTCGCCGGAGCTAAATCTGATAGAGCGCCTATGGCATTTTTTCAAGAAAAACATTTTATATAAATCTCGCTGAATTTCGAAAAGCTTCAATAAAGTTTTTCAAAATATTGATGACCACACCGAAGAATTATTTTCGTTGCTGAGCGGTGGTTTTGAGGGGCATCACTACGCCTGATTCTCAAACGCTATGAGTATATAAAGCGGAAGAAGCTGCTCGTGAAGCAAGGGCACAAGAAATTATCGTAGAAAAGCGTCGAAAAGAAGCCAATAATCAAAAAAATTTTACTGTGCAAGCTGCTCTCGAGGCAAAACGTCAAACAGAACGAGCAACATCACAACAAAAACTAGCTGAAAAAAATAAAAACTCAGTAATTGCCAGACAATTAGAAATACAAGCTGAAACGACGTATTCATTCGGCAATCGAAATATTGAAAAGAGTATATTATTAGCAACAGAGAGTTTGCGTCGAGATGCTAAAAAAATCAACAAATTACCAGTTTTTTTACAATCTAAAATTCCTTTGCTTAGAAAAAATATAGCTACCCTAGCCCATGCTGGCTTAGTGATGACCCTCGCCTTTAGTCCCGATGGTAAATTTCTGGCTACGAATAGTGGCAATAAAGTTCAGTTTTGGTTTTGGCAAGCTAAAGATCTTATCGAATATGCCTGTTCTCGTCTAAATCGAAATCTCACCTACACTGAGTGAAAGCAATACCCCTACCGTAAAACCTGTGAAAATCTACCCCTGCCAAATGATGTGTTAAAATGCAATCGATATAACTCATAACCTCAATCAGGAAAATCACTCAATCAACCATCCAAAGCCAAAAAAACCTTACCTATCATCGCCCGCTCTTCTTCAGTCAGAGGGGTCAAATATCATACTGACTATTAATTTTATTTTTTGTCAGCCACATGATACTTCACCCCATTATTTTAGACAGTAGCCCAAGTCATCTTGAAGAAACTAATAGTTGTCACGTTATCGATTGGTATCAGTGCAGACCTAGCCTGATAATCGATGACAATCTAAACGATTGGGCGAGTTTGACCCTATCTTGGTTTGTCCATGGACTCTGCCACGTGGGTTGGTTTTTTTCAGTCAGAATGAGACGAATTGAGATATTGACTGATGAAAAGCCATGCGTTTGTTGCTCTATTTCTCATCAATCAGTTTTAGTGACTTTTTTATACGCCGGTTAATAAGCTTAATTTGTCGTAACACGGTAAGATAACTTAGTATTTCTAAATATTCACTGATTGTTATACGGGGCGAATTCTGTAAATATTTCAATTGTTAGCATACAATGGGCGATTGATGCTGGTGTCATTTTGTCAGGCAGTCTCATTTCTTTATTTTTTATTGAAAAACATGAACTTTTATACAAAAAACTTGAGAGCGCTTTTAAATAAACACCGAACTTCTTTTTCAAGTCAACTATAGGACGCTATATGCCGCCAGATTCACCAATATCAACAGAAGGTCATATTGAAGTCAAAAATACCACTTGCTATATGTGTGCCTGTCGTTGCGGGATTCGGGTCACGTTGCGTGATGGTGTGGTGCGCTATATCCAGGGAAATCCAGATCATCCACTGAACAAAGGGGTGATTTGCGCGAAAGGATCGTCTGGCATCATGAAGCAATATTCGCCGGCACGTTTAACTCAACCGCTACGGCGGAAAAAAGGCAGTCAGCGGGGTGATGCGGAATTCGAGGCTATTTCTTGGAATGAAGCGTTTGATATTTTAGAAAAACGTTTACGCAAAATACGAGAGACGGATCCCAAGCAATTCGCGCTTTTTACCGGGCGCGATCAAATGCAGGCCTTGACCAGTTTATTCGCCCGTCAGTTTGGCACCCCCAATTATGCGGCACATGGGGGTTTTTGTTCCGTCAATATGGCGGCGGGCATGATTTATTCAATTGGCGGCTCTTTTTGGGAGTTTGGTGGACCCGACCTGGAACGTGCTAAACTTTTTGTGATGTTGGGGACCGCAGAAGACCATCATTCAAATCCATTAAAAATCGCCCTTGCTAAATTCAAACGCCAAGGTGGGCGTTTTATTTCGATCAATCCGATCCGTACCGGTTATTCGGCCATTGCCGATGAATGGGTGCCCATAAAACCCGGCACCGATGGTGCGTTGCTGTTGGCCTGGATGCAGATACTCATTGAACAAGATTTGTACGATAAAGATTTTCTGATCGATTATTCTAATGCGGGTCAATTAGTCATTCAAGATGAACAACGCAATGATCATGGTATGTTGGCCCGTGATGACAAGGGTGAACCTTTATGCTGGGATGTGGTGACTAATAAGGCGGTAATTTTTCATACCAGTCATGACATTGCTTTGCACGGCGATTATATGTTGCCGGATGGCACCCCGGTGACTCCAGCATTTGGTTTGTTGATGGATCAAGTAAAGTCCTGTACACCGTCGTGGGCCGCAGAAATTACCGGTATTTCGGCACAGGATATCCGCCGCTTAGCCTTAGAAATAGGCAAAACGGCCATCGAGCAGGCGTTTGAATTGCCCATCCCCTGGACGGATAGTTGGGGGCGACAGCATTCATCGGTGATAGGTCGACCGGTAGCTTTTCACGCCATGCGTGGTTTAGCAGCTCACTCCAACGGTTTTCAAACGATTCGTGCTTTCTCATTATTACTTTCCATCTTAGGCACCATTGACCGGCCCGGTGGATTCCGGCATAAAACGCCGTATCCGAAACCGATTCCTCCGGGTCCATCGATTCCCAATAAACCGGAAGATGTGCAGCCGAATACACCGTTGAATGGGGCGCCTTTAGGGTCGCCGACGAGTCCAGACGATTTATTTGTCGATGCCCAGGGGCAGCCGATTCGGATTGATAAAGCCTTTTCATGGGAGCATCCATTATCCTTGCATGGTTTGATGCATAATGTAATTACTAATGCTTGGCGCGGCGATCCTTATCCCATTGATAGCTTGCTAATCTTTATGTCAAATATGGCATGGAATTCCACCATGAATACCTCGCAAGTCAGAAAAATGCTCAATGACAAGCAGGAGAATGGCGATTATAAAATTCCGTTTTTAGTGGTATGTGATACGTTTCAATCAGAGATGGTAGCTTTTGCTGATCTGGTTTTGCCGGACACGACCTACCTGGAGCGACACGATAGCATGTCATTGCTAGATCGACCCATTTCGGAATACGAGGGGCCTGCAGACTCGGTTCGCATTCCGGTATTGCCGCCTGCCGGGGAATGTAAACCATTCCAAGACGTGTTGATCGAATTGGCGAGCCGGTTAAAATTTCCGGCCTTTGTGAATGCCGAGGATCAATCCCGAAAATTTAAAGATTACCCGGATTTTATTACCCACTTTGAAACAGCACCCGGATCAGGGATTGGTTTTTTAGCGGGCTGGCGTGGCAAAAATGGTGAGAAATCATTAAAGGGGGAACCTAACCCCAAGCAATGGGAAATGTATGAGAAAAACAATTGTGTTTTTCAATACCATTTGCCTGAGTCCATGCAGTACATGAGGAACTGGAATCAAGCGTATTTGGATTGGGCGTATGAATATGGCATGATCGCCAAGCCGGCGCCGATTGTTATTCATCTTTACTCAGAAATATTGCAACAGTTTCGTTTAGCCGCACAAGGTAAGCGCCCAGGCAAACAACCGCCTGAGACATTGCGGCAACGGGTGGCGACTTATTTTTCGCCGTTACCATTTTATTACCTGCCGTTAGAAACTGAACGCACCGATCGTGAGAGCTATCCGTTGAATGCGTTAACCCAGCGTCCCATGGCAATGTATCACTCTTGGGATTCACAAAATGCCTGGTTACGTCAAATTCATACACATAATTATTTATATATGAATCCAGCGGTGGGGCGGCAAGGCCATTTTAGCGATGGTGATTGGGTTTGGGTGCAGTCAATACATGGCAAAGTATGTTGTATGTGTCGTTTTAGTGAAACGGTGGAACCAGGGACTGTCTGGACCTGGAATGCCATTGGCAAAGCCGCCGGGGCGTGGAATTTAGAACCTGACGCTAATGAATCACGGAAAGGTTTTTTGCTGAATCATCTTATCTCGGAAGAATTGCCACCGGAATTTTATGGTGAGATTCTCTCCAATTCTGATCCAGTGACAGGACAGGCGGGTTGGTTTGATGTGCGAGTTCGGGTATATAAAGCCGGTCTCAATGAAAATATCACTTGGCCGCAGTTCAATCCTATGAAAGTGGTACCTGGGCAACCCGATCGAAAAAGCTTGTTATCTTATTTTGCTGGTTTGAAAAAAAAGATGGGAGATGGAAAATGACCCAATTAGCCTTAGTCATTGATTTAAATGTTTGTGTGGGTTGTCACGCCTGTGTCACGAGCTGTAAGGAGTGGAATACCTCGGGTAGTGCGGGACCGTTACCCGATGATAATCCCTATGGCGCCGATCCAACGGGCGTATTTTTTAACCGTGTGCAAACGTATGAAGTCGGCCATTTCCCCCAGACAGAAACGGTCCATTTACCGAAATCTTGTTTGCACTGCGAAGATCCACCCTGTGTGCCTGTTTGCCCCACCGGCGCCAGTTATAAGCGAGCAAAAGATGGTATCGTATTAATTGATTACGATAAATGCATTGGCTGCAAATATTGTGCTTGGGCTTGTCCGTATGGGGCTAGAGAGTTTGATGAACACGATCAGGTGATGAAAAAATGCACTTTATGTGTGGACCGTGTTTACGATGAGTCGTTGCCTGAACCGGAACGAAAGCCGGCTTGTGTGATGGCCTGTCCGACCAGTGCGCGAATTTTTGGCGATGTGCATGACACGGAATCTGAAGCGTCGCAAGCGATCAGGCAGCATCATGGTTTCGGATTAATGCCGGAATGGGGGACTCAACCGGCTAACCAGTACTTACCAAGAAGGATTCGTCAATCAGCGGTGATCGCTGATGAGGCGACTGAATAAATTTAACTCATCGGAGAGATTATGCATCCGGCGTTCTCTGTTATATTTTTTACCACGTTAATTGGTGTGGCTCAAGGTTTGTTTATCGCACTATCGATGAGCAAAGTATATGAACTAGCTGATCAAGCACTTGACTTAGATCAAGCGTTTTATTCGCTCGGTGGTGTTCTTGTGCTGGTGTTTTTAGCCGCGGGCTTAGCGGCTTCTGTTTTTCATTTAGGGCATCCCGAGCGTGCCTGGCGGGCCGCCACACAATGGCGAACGTCTTGGTTATCCCGTGAAGTGATTGTCTTGCCGATTTTTATGCTGGTGGTGTTTTTGTTTACCGTGATTCACTTTTTTGAAGGTTCATCAAACAGCCAGTTAGCGATGAGCTTATTAGGTGTGATTGTGTGTTTTATTTTGTTTATCTGTACCGGCATGATTTATAGTTGCCTGACGTTTCTCAGAGAATGGGCCACCCCATTGACGGTGGTTAATTTTACCTTGTTAGGTTGCGCTTCGGGCTTTAGCTTGGCGACATTTTATGCCGTTTCAATGGCACCAGCGTTAATCAGTCTGTTGGGCGGGATGGCCATCCTATTGACGATCGTGGCTTTTTTAACGCGAGGCTGGGCGTTGATTCGCAATCAAAACCTGAAACCGAAAGCGACATTGCAATCGGCCATCGGATCGCATCACAGTCACATTAAGCAAGTGTCTCAGGGGCAAATGGGTGGCTCGTTCAATACCCGAGAATTTTTTCATGGCAAACCAGTGGCTTTTATCAAGAATATAAAGCAGATTTTTTTAGTGACGGTATTTCCCGTGCCGATTATTTTGTTATGGATCGGAATGGCTAGTGATATAGGGGCGATACTGTTTTTATCGTTTATTATTCAGTATATAGGATTGCTCATGGAACGCTGGTTTTTCTTTGCCGAAGCCAATCATCCACAGAATTTATATTATCAAACGATTTCTTGACGAAGCTATCGATTATCCAGATAATAAAATGGCTAAATAATATGGAAGTTAATAAATTTCTGGTTTAGGGCTCAGATTTGGTTTGTATTGGTTCGTTCTGATTGAGAAAAAGCGCCGCTCTAGCTGGGCTAAAGTGAGTATTTTTTGATTGAAGGACGGGCAAAGACAGGCCGAAGATGTGATGTCAAACAGGGAAGTTGTTTTGTGTCCATTCCTAAGGGAACAGAACCAACAAGTCTGGCTGTGTGGAAGCATAGCAATCCACAAGGCAGTTATTGTAATGTGCCACCAAATATTCGTCAGGACATTAGGACGCAGCCTGAATGAAATGGAATGGAATCCAGAGAATGGGGTCGTGTGGGGGCTTGAAGGAGCCCCCCCCCCGATTACCCGATTTTAAACTTGTCGCTAAATTTAAGTTTGCAAGCTACCCTGCCTTCTTCAATTCTTCTCGGATAACACGGCGCAAAGTCTTTTCATTAATTGCTTGATCAGATTTCCCAAGATATTCTTTCAGAGCATCATTAATCAGTGTTTGATACCCCTTTCCTGTGTCATCACCAGAACGACGGAATTCTTCAAGAATATCATCATCTATGTAGATTGTAATGCGAGACTTACCTTTTTGTTTTATTATGGCGCTTCGCTTACCTTTACTAAAGTCATATTCTTTCTTCATAATCGCGTCTCTCATTCTTTCCTGCTTTTCTAGCAGAAATTAATCTAATACCATCGCCAATTTGTGCATAAACCATTAATAGGATTCGACTAATAGCATCCAACCCAATCGAAACATATCGATGTTCTCCTTCGCTATCTTCATTTTCGATTGTTAATGCGCAGGGATCATAACGCGCTGATTCTACATCAGAAAAATGCACTCCATGCTTCTTGAAATTCGACCTAGCCTTGTCAGGGTCCCAATTAACATCCACATCTCTAGATGATATATGTATATGTCAATATCTAACGTGTAATAGGTATTAAGAATTTGTGCTGAATTTTTTATTGGGCATAACATAGTGGACCCCGTAAACCAGACCACCACTTAAGATAATGGGGTCAAGTCTTTATATTTATTATTTTATATAACTTAATATTATTTTTATGATTCGCCCTTTACGAACAAAATATGAGAATTTTTTTTCTATAAGTAAAGATTTGACCCTGAAACTTTAAAAGGTTTTATGTCGAATTACCAAGTTTATACTTCTGGATTTCAGCGAATCCATGCTTTATACTACTTACCTCTGAATTACATCAAGGAGGTATTTATTTTAAAGGATAAATTTTTAATGTAGGTTATTTTTTAGTTGACTCAATAACAATGCCAGTCAATTACAATGATAAAATTAAAAGGAAATTTTTATGATAAGGACGATTAAAATTTTTCTAGTCATGTTGTTAGTATCAGCATCAATACCCGCTATCTCAGCAAATTTAAGCTGGCATGCAAACGACTGGAGTTCAAATTCTTATTCCATTCACATGTCAAACGGCAGTTCAGCGGCGCCACAAGATCCTCTTTATAGCATGCCTGCTGCTCGGATGGCGTATGATAGCGATAACTACTTTCATGCCGAAACAAGAGCCGATCAGGCAGAAAACGCACTAAGAGTCACTTCCTGGGGAGAGCTGAGTTGGAACAACTCATTTTTTTCCCAAGCAGGCAGCAATGCTGGGGGGTGGGTAAATGGCAATTATTTAAGCGCATTCACTGTGCAAAATGCGAGCAATACCGTCAATGCTATCGTTACAATTAGCGGCTCTCTTCCTGCGGGTTCGCAGTATACTGTTGTTATCGACACTAGCCCCTTGTTACCAGAATCTCGGGATAGTTGGCCAAGTCAGCAAGGGGATAACTGGTGGTCATGGATAACAGAAAATTCGCTCGCGGCGGGCAGTAATGCGATTTCGTTTGAACCCGGTGTAACCTACTATATTTATGCCTATTCTGTTTCCCAGGTTTGTGTTGATGAAAATTGTTCATCTCTTGGAGCACATGCAGTCGACGCTAAAGCGCTCGGAGCCGAAGGTAATTTGTTGTTTGAAGATTACGTCGATGTGTCTTTTGACTTCGGCGATTCAAATACTCACTCCGGCAATCCGATTGATAACCTATACAAAATTACAGCTATCGATCCCATCTATCGTTCCTATAAGCTTTACCCCACCGCTATCAATAATGCAGGATTAGTCGTTGGTTATGCTAATAATTGCTGCGGCAGCGGCCCAAGCAAATCATTCAGGTGGACCGAGTCTGCAGGAAGAGAAATTGAAGCTGGCTATAATGTAACGCTGAATGATGTTAACAACCAGGGTGATGTGGCCGGTGATATAAGTAGCAGCAGCCGATCTTATAAGCCTACCGTTAAATCCGAATCAAACCAAATTTATTATTTGTGGGGAGGAAAAAGGGGTACGGCTATAGGCATCAATGATGTCGGTTCTGCTATCACTCGTAACTGGTCTGGGTTCAGCGTTGGCATAACATATGCTCTTTGGGATTACACCAACGATTCTACAACCTCAATTCCGTTTAGACCTGAAGGCCTCAACAATAGCAATCAAATCGTTGGCAGTAGATCTAACAATCAAACGGGTATGAATGAAGCTGTCCTGTATGACCCTGGTAATGGGGTGATATCATTAGACACCTTGGGTCGAAGCAGTTATGCCTATGATATAAATGACAATGGCACAATCGTTGGATCTGTAACATCTGACGCGGATGATTGTGCTCGCGGATGTGCGTTTATATACAATTATGAAAACGGAATGCAAGTACTTCCAAAGCTCTCTCCTCTGCGCTCAAAAGCTAAATCACTTAATTCTGCAGGCGATGTGGTAGGAGACTCGTATGTTGCTAAAAGGCAGGGACGGGCTGTACTTTGGACTGGTGGAGCAATGAACGATTTAAATAATCTCCTTCCAGTTGATTCTGGCTGGGTGCTGAATAACGCGGTCGATATCAACGATAGCGGGCAAATTATTGGTACTGGCACGTTTAATGGGGCATACCAAATTTTTGTGTTGACACCCGAAAGCACAATCCTCACCCCAAGTGAGCCGACTAATATCAGCCTAAGATAGTCAGTTGGGAACGAGCGGCTCGATAAGCAATGAGAAAATGAATAATCACTTGGTTTATGATTTACTTAACTAGACTGATTTAGATCGTTTTATTGCGGTATAACACCATTGGTTGCTGCGAACCTTGGTCCATGGTACGACACTTGGCTGTATTGCCAATCATTTAATAAAAGCGATGATGAAAATGTTTGGCACTGTATCAGCCATTGGCTTTCGTCAATGGCGAGTCGTTGCAAGATCGGTATGATATACCCGTAGCGTTGGCGTAAGACATATTTTTGTTCTGACTCCAACAATAGGCGCATTAGGCGGCACGGTCAGGGAAAAAAAGTCTAAATCTCAAATGCTGCGGGTATAGTTGTTTAAAATTAGCTATCTTCATTGGTTAAACATTCTTTGACGACCATCCATTGTTTGAGTTTTTCCTGACGGCTCATGGAGGCATGAGCCGGGCTGGTTGATGGCAGGCGGAAATAATACAGATGTTTCAATGCTACCGGAAAATTTGGTAGCACACGTTTTTTATACTCTTGCTCGGCTTTAGCACCATTAAAGAACACATGTTTTATTTGGCTGTATTGTTGTAAAAAATTCTCAAAATCATTCAGTACAATTGAATCAGACTCAATCGCCGAATCCAAGCTGCCCTGTCGCTGACAGGCTTTAAGTACATCCCACAGGGCGACTTTATAATGATTTAAAATAGCGATGCGTTGATGGTATTCAAGCGGATTATTTATCTCAAATAATTTTTCGACAATAAACCAAAAACAGTTTTGAGCATGGGCATAATACTGATTTTTTTCTAATGATTTTTTGCCCGGCATCGATCCGAGTATCAGAATTTTTGCATCACTAGCTACAACCGGTGGAAAGCTGAATATTTTTCCCATATAGTATCATCGTAAGTTTAAGCTGATTTCAGGAAAAATCATTAAAAAATACCACTGCCTCTTCTTTTCTCCAGGTAGCGTGGATTAAGCGTAGCGAATCCACGCTACCCATCTATTTTTCTCTGAAATCAATTTAAACTTACGTATCATCTCATTCATCCAGAGCTTCAATGTCCGCCTATAAGTCCTCTCATTGCTCATAATCCCAGGAATAATCTTTTTGAAACCTTGCATACCCGAAACGTTTGAAATTTAGATATGCAATCAGTTTTTTTAATATTAATTGCGCAGCTTCGACTCAGTCGATCATGTAAAAGGTTACCCCTTAAAAAACAGCACAAGGGGTCAAATATCATATTGACGCTTTATCTTGTCAACTTTCCTCAATAAACGTGCGTCCTCTTCCATCAGGATTCGTAACTTTTTAATCGTTGTTGGAA
>VAPK010469107.1_pt1 | contig 73894 bp, 74 predicted proteins | sample 3395031 | NCBI WGS metagenome assembly VAPK01 (sample SAMN08290443, study PRJNA428436) | hydrothermal vent metagenome | isolation source: Deep-sea hydrothermal vent chimney 1 | place: Pacific Ocean: Juan De Fuca Ridge
AATATGAAGAAGCAAATAAAAACAGATTTTGATGTCATTATAGTCGGTGGTGGTCTAGTTGGTGCTAGTCTGGCTTGTGCGCTTGCTTCGGCTAAATTAAATACTAAATTAAAAATCGCAATCATCGAAAATTATAAATTTGATGATACCCTGCAACCCAGTTTTGATTCTCGTACGGTTGCCCTGTCATATAGTTCAAAAGAAATTTTTAATAGTTTAGGTTTATGGGATGCCATTAATGATTTAGGTGCTTGCGCGATAAAAGAAATTCATATATCGGATCGAGGGCATTTAGGCGTGTCGCATTTGCGTGCCTCGGAACAAGCTGCTGAAGCGTTAGGTTTTGTTGTTGAAAACCAATATTTAGGTATTGCACTGTATCAGCGTATAAAAGAACTTAGCAACATTAGCTTGTTTTGTCCGGCAATATTAAAGACGTTTAACATCCATACTAATAATGTCGAAGCTGAAATAACATTAGCCGACAAGATGCTGACGCTTAAAGCAAAATTACTGGTTGCTGCCGATGGCGGACAATCTTTTGTACGCGAACAGGCTGACATGAAAACAACGGAACGAGATTATCAGCAAACTGCGATTATTACGAATGTTGCTTGTGAACAGGCTCATCGTAATATTGCTTATGAACGCTTTACGGATAGCGGGCCGCTCGCTTTATTGCCACTCAATGACAGTCATGATGTAAAAAACCGATACTCGTTAGTCTGGACATTAAAGAATAATCAGCTTGAACGATATTTGGCATTGGATGATGAATCTTTCTTATCTGCATTGCAGCAACGTTTTGGTGATCGGGCAGGTCAATTTATTAAAACGGGTGAACGAGAGAGTTATCCCTTATCTCTGATACGTGCTAAAGAATCGGTACGTGCGCGTTTAGCCATTATTGGTAATGCAGCGCATATGCTACACCCAGTTGCCGGGCAGGGATTTAATCTGGGATTGCGCGATGTGGCCTCACTGGCACAAATTATTGTTGATGCACAGCAACAACAGAATGATATTGGTGATATTTATTATTTGAAGCAGTATGCTCAGTGGCGGCAACGTGATTTACTGCAAACAACATTAACGACCGATAGTTTAGTGCGTTTATTCACAACGACATTTCTCCCCGTTGTTGCCGCTAGAAATATGGCATTATTAGCACTGGATATGTTACCCGGTGTGAAGAAGAAAATAGGTCGACAGGCAATGGGCTTTGTTGGCAAAGTAACCCGGCTGGCAAGAGGGCTTCCTTTATAATGAGTCAATTTGATATTACTATTGTTGGCAGTGGCATGGTGGGAGCCACTTTAGCCTGTCTGCTTGCCAGTGAAACCGATTTATCCATTGCTGTTATTGATAATGCAGCTCCTTTAAACAAACCAGCCATGGATAGTTTTGATATACGTGTGAGTGCGATTACTCGCGCAAGTGAAAACATTTTTAAAAATATAGGTGTCTGGGAAGCAATTAAAGCATTAAGAATAAGCCCTTATCGTGATATGCATGTATGGGATGCAAAGGGGAATGGTGTATTGCATTTTGACAGTGCCGATCTGGCTGAGCCAACCCTAGGACATATTATAGAAAATAGGGTAATGCAATATGCTTTGCAACAGCGTTTGCAAACGTTTGACAATATCACTGTTCTTGCTCCGGTATTGTGCAAAAAGTTAATTGAAAATAAAGAGCATACGTTATTGCTGCTTGAAGATGATAGGGTGATAACAACGTCTTTATTAGTTGCTGCTGACGGTAGCCGTTCGTGGGTGCGTCAGCAGGCTAATATTATGGTTCGAGGTTGGGATTATGATCAGGCCGCACTGGTCACTTATGTTAAAACAGAAAAATCTCATCAAGAAACTGCGTGGCAACGTTTTATGCCGACAGGACCGGTTGCTTTTTTACCCTTGCTGGATGGTGTTAGTTCGATTGTCTGGTCTACAACACCAACGCACGCCAACGAGCTAAAAAATATGGATGAGGCTGACTTTAAAAAGGCATTGTGTATAGCGTCTGATAACGTGTTGGGCGAAATTTTAAGTTGCGCCGACAGAGGAGTATTCCCATTACGATTTTTTGTTGCGGATAACTATATTAAATCAAATCTGGCGCTAGTGGGTGATGCCGCCCATACGGTTCATCCCTTAGCCGGGCAAGGTGTTAATTTAGGTTTGGCCGATGCGGCTGCGTTAGCACAAACCTTAATTAAGGCATTGCAACAAGGTAAAGCAATTAATGCAACTTCGGTATTACGACGTTATGAACGTTGGCGCAAAGCTGATAATCTTGCAATGATAGTTGCAGTAGATAGTTTTAAACAGCTCTTTGGTAGTGAGCTTAATGTTGTTCGTGAACTGCGAAATAGTGGTATGAATATCATGAATAATTTACCAATAGTTAAAAATACGCTGATTAAACAGGCGATGGGTTTAACGGGGGATTTATCCCGTTTTGCAAGCTTGCAATAAATTAACTAATAACAAGAAAGAAAAAAATGGACATACTGAATACTCTTTCAATTCTTATTACCCTTGCGGCATTGTTCGGTTATATTAATTACCTCTATATTAAGCTTCCAACCACCATTGGTATTATGCTTATTTCTCTAATTATATCGGCCAGTTTGATTATTGCCGGAAAATTAGGGATGGAAAACTTATTTGTTTATGCAGAAGCTATTTTACGTGGTATTGACTTCCATCAGACCTTAATGAATGGCATGTTAAGTTTTCTGTTATTTGCAGGTGCCTTGCATGTTAATTTAAAAGATCTTGCTCAACAAAAATGGTTGGTTCTTTTTTTGGCAACCTTTGGGGTTGTGGTCTCAACATTTCTTGTGGGTGGCTTAACATGGTTAGTGTTATCTGCATTTGAGTTACATGTATCTTATATTTACTGTTTACTATTTGGTGCATTAATTTCACCGACCGATCCTATTGCGGTGATGGGGATTCTAAAACAAGCAGGCGCACCTAAAAGTCTCGAAATTAAAATTGCGGGCGAATCGTTGTTTAATGATGGGGTGGGCGTTGTTATTTTTGTTGTGTTACTGGGTATTGCCGTGGGTGGGGCTGAACCAACGATTACCGGTGTTGCATTGCTTTTTGTTCAAGAGGCGATTGGAGGTATTGTTTACGGTTTACTCATTGGTTATCTAGCCTTTAGTATGTTGCGCACAGTTGATAATTATCAAGTAGAAATTATGTTAACGCTTGCACTGGTTATGGGTGGTTATGCTTTGGCGCATACGTTACATGTATCCGGTCCTATCGCAATGGTTGTTGCCGGACTATTTATAGGTAACCCTGGTCGAAAACATGCTATGAGTGAAGCTACTCAATCGCGTTTAGATGATTTCTGGGAATTGGTCGATGAAATACTGAATGCAGTCTTGTTTGTTATTATCGGTCTGGAAGTATTGGTGTTGTCATTTAAAATGGAATATATCTTGATTACGTTGGCGATTATTCCTTTGGTGTTGGGAGTGCGTTACGTGAGTGTCGCTCTCCCGGTTAAACTATTAAGCCAGTTACGTAATTTTAGCCCGAGAGTAATTGAAATTATGACATGGGGTGGTTTACGGGGTGGTATTTCAATTGCCTTGGCGTTATCGATACCATTGGGGCCTGAACGGGAAATTATTCTGACGATTACTTATCTGGTGGTTGCCTTCTCAATTTTGGTGCAAGGCTTAACCATCGGTCAGGTCGTTAAGGGCAATTTATCAATGTCTTAGGCCGTATAACGGGTTTTTTTCTGATTTACTGTTGCGGAAAGTCTAAAGATACAAAAAATACATATATATTCCTCAAGAGTTTACTCTTTTGGCCGACAATAATCGTAAGTAAAAATATGATTGAGGCTGAATATGAGTGAAAAAATCAAAATAGCATTATTGGGTTTAGGCAGTGTGGGTGAAGATTTTGCCGAAGCCTTTCTGGAAATGATTCAGGAAGGGGGTAAACCTGTTGAGATTGCTGCCATTGCACATCGGCATTTGGATTCAGCCGTTGCCTTGGGTTTTCAACAAAATGGGGTGCCTGTTTTTGAGGACGCGGTAGGTGTTGTCGAAATGGGTGAAGAGATAGATATTATTTTTGATTTAACCGGTGATCAAAATACCCGATCTGAACTTCGTAAAAGTATGCAGGAAAGTAATAATCGACATACGGTGATTGCGCCAGAGATGATAGCAAAGTTACTTTGGATGTTTGTTGATGATTCTGTCGGATTTAAAAATCTTAAAGAAGGCGGTTATAGCTAAAATAGTATTAGTTATTTAATCTTTCTCGCGTTTAAGTACTAATTCCTACCGCCCTGCTGATAATGTTATGACTTGTTGATGCAAGCTCCACGCGATTAAGATTTTTACTATCAATTAGATCGCAAAAAGTGATCTGCACTTCTGTTTTTGCTTGTGCCATTATTTTTATTAAATTAATAATAAAATTGTCGTTGTCGACATAAGCCGCAGTATCATCAATTCCCCCATTTTTTTTATAATGCAAAGCGATAGGTTGCACAGGTTTTTCTGCATTAATGGCGGCCTGAAAAAGCCCCGAGTGGAATTTATTAACAGTTTTGCCTATTGTTGTTGTTCCCTCTGGGAATAAAACAAGGGATTGTTTTTGTTCTAGAGCTGTTGTTATTGACTTTTTTATCGTATGTACTATGCGTTTATTATTGCGTTGAATAAATATGGTGCCAATTCTGTCTGCGATAAAACCAATAACCGGCCAAGAACGCAAGGTAGATTTTGCCAAGAATATAACCGGCGATGTTGATGCAATAACAATAATATCCAGAAATGAAATATGGTTGGAAACAATTAAACTTGTTGATTCAAACGGTTTGCCTTGCTGAATAATGGTTAACCCTAAGATATTTGTTGCACGTTTAGACCACCACTGGGTAATCGCAGTTCCTGTTTTTTTACGAAACCAATCACGCTTAAGCAGGATGGGTAGAAAGGTGCAAATTAGAAGAGCTATAACAAGGTGTACCAAAAATTGCGCACCTCGATATGAGGTACGTATGGTTTGGTAAAACATATTATGAGTCAATACGATCAATAAAATGTTTTGAATAACGGCTAGTTATTTTGCTAGATTCTAATAAAACAAATACATCTGCAACACCAAAAGCGGCATCCCAATATGGTTGACCACAAATTAGCGCACCTTGCCGTAGATATGCTTTTAATAACGTTGGTAAAATAACGTCATCGGCATGAGGTTCGTTTTCATTTAAGCGTAGTGAAACAAGTGGATGCACGCGTAAGCATTCAGGGGCATAATGATGCTGATGAATATGATTCATGACGCTGTTAATGTATTTGTCGCCATTGGCTAACGGAACACTTGCACAACCAATAAGATAATCAATTTTATTACTAACAACAACGTTGGCAATCCCGCGCCATAACATGGCTAACACCGCACCACGGCGGTAAGCAGGATGAATACAAGTTCGTCCAACTTCCACAAAATTGATATCGGGATTAATAATATTTGTTAAGTCAAATTCTGTTTCTGAGTAAAAAACGTTGGTATGCTTTCGACCATTGTTGTCGAGTAGTCGTGTTGTTGCAACAATTTCATTAATTCTATTATCGTAAACAACAAGATGCTGACAATGGTCGTCAAATCTATCTTTATCAATACCGTTCGTTTTCATTGGTATTTCTGCGCCGAGTTCTTTTGCAAAAACATCGTAACGTAATTTATAACAAAGTTGTCGGGTAGTTTCATTGTCGGCTAGGAAAACAGTATATTTATCCTGTTTTTTTATAAGATTAACAATATTACTTGCTAAGGCTGCCATACTAATACTCCAGTAGTTAAATTTATAAGGGAAATGTAGGCTTATGAGATGACTGGGGAATGTCAAATTCATGACAGTTTTATTAAATAATCTATGTATTTGCTGAGTATTCTGAAAAAGGTGATTTAGTTATCGTCGTTACAATCGGGGGAGAATTTTGTCGTAATAATACGTAAAATGGTCAGTAGAGAAATAACCGAAATATTAATAATAATTTGGGATATTGAATATTCCCCATACCAAAGACTAATAAGCTCTCCGATAAGTACAACAAGAGCAGCGTCCAGAATAAAGGTAACCTTAACTCGACCAATGATGAGATAGGATTGTAGTGTTCTGATTAATTCAAAGGTCGCTAATAAAATGACGACTTCTTTTATCATCGTTTCTGCACTATGAGCCCAATTTGTCAGTAGTTGCTGGTATAAATGAATAAGTAAATTTATAATACCACCAATAATCCACAGATAGATACTTAGCATTAATAGGCCAATAAGAAAACCAATGATTTTTGCATGCCATTCGTGGTTTAAAATAAATGTTGAGTAGTGAGGGTGCGGTGTATTTTTCATTGTATTATTTACACCCTGAAAGCTAAGGTGGTAAATACTTTAGTTGAATATAAATAGCACAGTAAATGATGTAAAAAGCCCGATAACGGCACCCGCTAATACATCCGAAGGATAATGCAACCCAAGAATCATACGTGATACAGCCACTAGCATTGTTATTGGCAAAAGTATAAAAGTAAGTTCGGGATAATAAAAACAGATGATATTACTAAAACTAATTGCATGTAATGTGTGGCCGGATGGGAAGCTAAATTGATCGAGTGGCTTTGCGCCCAGTTTAATTGAGTCACTGACCATATAAGGTCGAAGTCTTACGGTATTATTTTTTATAAATTTATAGATTAATATCCCCATAAAACCGGCAATTACCATTTGTGCCACAACAAGAATAGCGGATACATCATAAATAAAAGGTAGTGAAATCATTAACACATACCAGAATATGCCATTACCCAAACGTGAAATAACCGCGAACAATAATTGAATAAAATTATAATGGCATGCACGGTTGAAGAAACTGCATAATTTCATATCAACATGAAATACTTTGTTATACATCATCTTGCCCCTTTATTATGCCGCAATTGATTCGACTTTACGGTTCGGGTTTATCAACTGATCAGACATATCTGTCCAGTTAATAAGTTTTATTTCACCCGTCTCGGTTTCAATTAATGCAGTACAGTGTTCAACCCAATCCCCGGTATTATAATAATCCAGAGCATTGATTTTATGGTTTCGTGGGTAATGGATATGCCCACAAATAACACCGTTTACCTTGTGTTCACGTGCAAGACTGACTAATAAATTCTCATAAGTTGAAATATGTTTCAGTGCATTTTTCAGATTGTTCTTAACAAAACTTGCCAGTGACCAGTATTTCATACCCAAAATTCTTAAGAGGCGGCCAAGGTGGTGGTTAAAGTAGAGAATAAAATCATAACCTACATCACCGATAAAGTTTAACCAGTAACCAATATGAGCGTGCATTAATGGGTCAACCTGATCACCGTGCAATACCAGTAATGAACGACCATCATGTGACATATGTGTTGTAACGCTTTCAACCTGAATATTACCGATGCACTTACCAGCAAATGCGTGTAAGGCACTGTCATGATTTCCGGGGGTGTATATAACTTTTGTACCCTGTTCGGCTTTTTCCTGAATAATCTTTAATATTTCACTGTGCTTATTTGGCCAGTAAATATTTTTTTTCATTGCCCATAAATCTATAATGTCTCCAACTAAATAAAGATATTCAGAATCAGTATAAGACAAAAAACGAATTAGAGACTCAGCATGGCAATGTTTTGTACCCAAGTGAGTATCGGATATCCATATGGAACGATAATAAAATTTATCTTCTTTCAATTGTGACTTCATCGTATAACTCGACTAATCTTTTATGGCTTAGTCGAATTAAAGGCTAAATATGTGACAGGCTGGTTTAAGTAAGTTGAATGTTTTATGACAACCGGAATGATACATATACGTTTACAGGTGGAGCATGATAAGCTGGGAATATTCTATTTCTTTGATCACGGTTTTACGCATGTCATTAACATCATGGATACAAAAAATAACACAACAAGAAGATATTAATTTTCTACTAACAAATCGCATACCACGTCGTTATGCAACACTTTTTATGGGTTGGTTTAGCCGAATTGAATTTCCACCTGTTAAATATTTAACTTTGTGGGGCTGGAAATTGTTTTCAAGCGATCTTAATCTGGATGAATCAAAAAAACAGAATTTTAAGAGTTTACATGATTGTTTTATACGCGAATTAAAATCGGATGCTCGAACAATAAATAATGATGATAATATTATAGTTAGTCCTTGTGACGCGATAGTCGGTTCTCATGGTAATATAAGTAATGGACAACTTTTTCAAGCTAAAGGTTTCCCCTATACTCTTAATGATCTTTTAATAGATTCAGAGTTAATTGATAAATATAAAAATGGTTTGTATGTAACATTACGTCTGAAATCTACAATGTATCATCGATTTCATGCGCCTTATGAAGGAGAAATTTCTGAAATTAATTATATTTCTGGGGACACATGGAATGTTAATCCTATCGCATTGAAACGAGTGGAAAAATTATATTGTAAAAATGAGCGGGCAGTTGTAAATATTGCATTGAATAAGCTAGACACCTCCGTAACGCTAGTGCCGGTAGCCGCTATCCTTGTTGCAAGTTTGAAATTTCATTTTTTACCAGAAACATTCAATATAAAATATAAAGGGCCAAATAAGATAGAATGTGATGTTCAGGTTAAAAAGGGTGAGGAGTTGGGTTATTTTCAACATGGGTCAACCATTATTGTATTTGTAACAAACAAGCTGAAACTGCACCCAAATATTACGGATGGCTATAGAATAAAGATGGGTGAGTCGCTCTTTACAGTAAAATAATTATATTTTATGTCATCGAACTGACATAAAGGCGGATTATTATGATTTTCGTTAACTTAAACTATAAAAAGGTAATGAAAATGAACTTCTTGAAAGAACTTAAAGAACAACGTTGGGATGACCATCGATACTATCATCAAAGTCGAATAAATCAGTCGCTACATTTTTTAAGTGCTATTTGTTTTTTATGTGCCTATGTATTCTTATTTATTAATCCGATAGCTGCGGCATTTTTTGGCTGGATATTAGCTATGGTGTTGCGTCAGTCCGGGCACTTCTTTTTTGAACCTCTGGAATATGATGAAGTTAATCAGGCGTCTAATGAATATAAAGAAGCTATTAAGGTGGGCTTTAATTTAAAAAGGAAGATTGTACTTATATCCATTTGGCTGCTGAGTCCGGTCGCTGTTTATTTTACCCCAGATTTGTTTGGTACACTGGATAGTTATACGGATACTTATAGTTTTATTTATAATATGAGTGTCTTGTGGATAGCTATTGGTGTAGCTGGACTTCTTTTTAGAACGGTTCATTTGTTTTTTATTAAAGGAATTCAGTCTGGACTTGTCTGGTTTACAAAAATAATGACTGATCCTTATCATGATATTAAAATCTATTACAAATCCCCACTGTATTTGCTGCGTGGTAAAATATTGGATCCCATGCATCATGTTACAAGTACAGCTAAATAAATTTTATATTTAGAATAAGCATTAAACCGTCAGGCTGCCTTGGAAGCCTGACAGTTTAAATAGTTCTTCCAAGCCCCTTGTCTTCTTGCCGATGGGATTGTTTTTTATTAAATAGGCTAGTTATTAATTCTCGAATAATCTGACGTTTAATCGATTTATTTGTTAGCTTGCTATCTTGCCACCACCAGTCATCACTCTTCATTTTTTCTGCAGCCGATACAATTTTTTCCATTACGATATTATAATCACTTTCAGAAAAATCATGACTGATAATAAGGCGACCACTACCAATCCAGCTTATCGACAGAGATTCGGCTCGTAGATAAAATTGTAGCATCCAGTTATAACGACTGGGAACTGTAAATAATATTGTCCAAACAGAAACCATATTAACGATTTTAATTGGGCAATTTTTCTCGGCTAACTTAAGATTAAGCATTTCAACTCGATTATCCCAGAATGTATCAATATTTGTGTAGCTAGACTGAATTTCAGGAGATTTAATCTTGTTTAAGAATGCATTCATTGTAGCCATAACCAGAGGGTGTGCGTTAAATGTTCCGCGTGCAAAGCAAATGTGAGTGGGGCGATCTTCTCTGTAACGTTTCATTAGTTCACTTTTACCACAGACGACACCAATGGGCAGGCCTCCTCCTAGTGTTTTTCCATAGGTGACCATATCTGCATTTACCGAAAAATATTCCTGTGCGCCACGATAGGCTAATCGAAAACCAACAAATATTTCATCCATAATAAATACAATGCCACGTTCTGTACAAACGTCTCTTAGTTGTTGTAGCCATTTTATATAGGCTGTTTTGTCATAGTGTGCATGGCGGCCACTTGCGATAAGCATTGCGTCACTGGGTGGATTGCTATTAGGGTGCATGGCTTGTAAGGGATTTATTAATACACATGCAATGTCCTTTCTGGTTTTTAATACTTTTAATGTCGCATTGTCCATTTCCTTGAGCGTATAGATGTCATTATTACTGCGTTGGTTACCAACACCCGGCTGAACACCATCCCACCAGCCATGATAGGCACCACAAAATCTGACTAAATGTGATTTCCCAGTATGATAACGTGCTAAACGTACGGCTTGCATAACCGCTTCGGTACCCGACATATGAAAAGATACTTCATCAAGGCCAGAAATTTCTTTTAACGATTTTACATTATCAAGGATTACCGGATGGTAGGCTCCTAATACAGGGCCAAGATCTTTTACTTTTTGTAATCCATCATCCATACATTGCTTGTAAAAATCGTAACCAAAAAGATTAACACCGTAAGAACCTGTTAAATCATATGACCAGTTACCGTCAAGATCCATTATCTGATTTCCCTTTGTTTCCTTAACAAGGGTTCCGGTTTTAATATGTTTTTTTACATAGGGGCTAAATTGAAAGGGAACGCGATAAGAACGGGTAAACTCAATATCGGAAATACTATTTCCAAGTTGTGAGCTGAGTTCTAAGGTTTTTGGCATTGAATCAGAGAAATAATTGGATAATTTTTCAAATCCAAGTCGTCTTTTATTCTGGATTTCTACGGGAGCATTATCGGCCGAGAAGAAACTCTTTTCTGGGATACTATAGGATGGAATAAGTTTTGAAATTCGTCTGGACATCTTGGAGTGTCCAGCTAATGAAGGATGTTTAGCCATTGACAATCGCAGGCGAATTTGAATTTTTCGTAATAAATATAAAATTACGATAACATAAAATACGTATAATAATGAATTCACTCTGGAGTTCTGCCTGTATTATAAAGTTTTAAGTAAAAGTAAGATGACTATATTGCATGTTTGATATTACATTTTTATGAAAACTGACTAGATTAAGAATAAACAGAAATAACATGTTTTATCTTTTATGTTAAATTAAAATATCCTTATTTCATAAAACTGTAAGATAAAATACACAAAACTATCAAAAACACCCCTTATAATTTTTAATAAATTAGGTAGATTGTTCTATTTATAGAAATTTTAAGATTAAAAATGGCAGGTGTTTGAAGATGATAATAACTATTGTAACAGAGACATTCTCACCCGATGTTAATGGTGTTGCAATGACGTTAGGGAAATTAGTATCAGGACTTTCAGTTGCAGGACATAAGCTACAATTAGTGTGCCCTGAAACTCAGGCAAGTAGCGGTCGAGGTTTGGCCGATTTCCCTGACGGTATTTCATATTATCCAGTAAAAGGTATACCGATACCTCGTTATACGGAAGCACGATTTGGTTTGCCGTCAAAGAGTATCCTTAAAGAATTATGGAATTCAGAATGTCCAGATATAATCTATGTGGCAACTGAAGGGCCTCTGGGATGGTCTGCAATTCATTTGGCAAAGAAATATGGCATTCCTGTTATTAGTGGCTTCCATACAAATTTTCATTCATATAGCCGTCACTATGGTGTTGGTTTGATTGAATGGGTTGTCGCCAAATATCTTGTTAGATTACATAATAAAAGTACGTTGACACTCACGCCAACACGGGCCCAGAAAGATAAACTTAATACTATGGGTATTAAAAATGTTGCTGTTCTGAGCAGAGGGGTGGATACAAAATTATTTTCATCTGCAAAAAGAAGTCTTAGTTTAAGGTTAAGTTGGGGCGTTAATAATGAACATGAACCTGTTTTATTATATGTGGGCAGGATGGCGGCAGAGAAAAATCTTGATTTAGCAATAAAAGCATATCAGGCTATGTATAAAAAGGATAAGCAATTAAAATTTGTATTGGTTGGTGATGGTCCATTATTAAATAAATTACAACAGGAAAACCCTAAGTTTATTTTTGCCGGAATGCAAACAGGTGAGGAACTTGCAAAATATTATGCTTCAAGTGATATTTTTATTTTTCCTAGCATAACAGAAACATTTGGTAATGTTGTATTAGAAGCAATGGCGAGTGGTTTAGGTGTGATTGCTTATGATTATGCTGCGGCTAACATGCACATTAAACATGGCATTAATGGCATGGTGGCAAGTTTTGATAATTCATATGAATTTATAACGATCGCATGTGAATATCTGAATGATTGTGATTTTTTGGAAAAGTTAAAGAAAAATGCAAGTGATTATGCCTTAAAGCAGAGTTGGTCTGAAGTGGTTCGGCAGTTCGAAAACCTGTTAATAGAACAGGCATTCAAATCATTCAATCATTATATTTTTAATAAAGAAAGTTTCCAGTCTACCGCACATTAGTAGTATTAATGTGCCGGTATTTTAATAAATACCTTTGAGACGATAGTATGAGTAAAATAACATTTTTTGGTGTGGGTTATGTGGGTCTGGTGCAAGCGGCTGTATTGGCTGATGCGGGGCATCATGTTTGTTGTGTTGATATTGATAAAGATAAAATCGAGAATCTTAAAAAAGGTGTGGTACCCATATATGAACCAAATCTGGCGGTATTAGTCGAGCATAATTATGTGGTAAAACATTTGCAATTTGGGGGCTGAGTTTTAAACCCAATACAGATGATATGCGTGAAGCACCTAGCAGGGGTATTAATGGAAGCTTTGTGGGATGCCGGTGCGATAGTACAAGCTTATGATCCTGAAGCAATGGATGAATGTCAGCATATCTTTGGACATCGTGATGACTTGTGTCTAACCGGAACAAAGGAAGAAGCTTTAAAGGGCGCTGATGCTCTGGTACTTATTACTGAATGGCAACAGTTTAAAGCGCCAGATAAACAAATAATTCAGGAACTTCTTAAACAACCAATTATTTTTGATGGACGTAATCAATACACACCAAAGTTAATGAAATCAAGTGGTATTAAATATTATAGTATTGGACGATAGAAATATTCTAATTGATTAGAAGAAGGGTGGGCTTTAAAAAAGCCCACCCTTTATGGTTGGAGGGAGTGGGAATAGTATGTGTTGCGAGGATTTTAGTTGAAGCCTTTACAGTTCGCATAGTACGTAACCGTTGCTGGCCAGTCGGAGAAAATACCAATAATACCTACATCTTCGGCTAATACATCTAGCATAGTATAAGTATCGGCATCTTTAGTGAGGACACTGTTGGTTGTTTGATAATACCAACCACCACCATTTTTAAGCAGGCCAGAACGTTCTAAAGTCCAAGTGATAATATCAAGACCTGCTTCTTTAGCGGCAATGGCATAAGTAGATGGAACAATCTTATTGTTTTCATCTAGTGCCACAAGCATCCACATAGGTGGCGCAATTATTTTTACACCATCGGTAACAAGCTCGGACATACTTGGTGACCATGTGCCGGGATTAGTATGGTCAAAACCGGGTTCATCATAACGTCCGTCCAGATAGACAGCTTGTTTACCAAAGGCAGGATCATTTTTAATCCAGTATTTAATATCATTGATATTAAAAGATTGTGCAAAAACATCTTTTGGATTGACCCCAGCAGTTTTATATTCATCAAGCATTTGTTGAGCATAATATTTTTGGGTATAAGTACCTTTATATGGCATTTTAACACTGGGTATTTTAAGTTCAGGTGTCATTTTTACCCCTAGCTTTTTAAACAGTGCAATACTTTCGGCATGTGTCATCAAGGTTCCTTTGCCTGTATAGCGATCTGTTCTCCAATTTGGCGTTGCATTAAAATATTCTTTAAGTGTTTTTGCTTTTGGATTAGAGGCATCCATCTTACCGGTAAGTGTTTTAAATTCTGCAACAGTGATATCGCTTGTACAACATTGAACATTCGCAAACGGTGTTGCACTGTTATAGTCAGGTGGAACTGAACATTTTTCGGCGAGTGGAGTGGCTAGGATGTTTGTGGTCTTGTGCAGGTCACATTGTGAATGTCGACAGACTAACTGTTTATCTTTTGTAAATATTACATCGCATTCGACGATGCCAGCACCCATACGTGCAGCCGCTTCGTATGATTCTTTGGTATGCTCCGGGAATTGCATTGCTGCACCACGATGACCGATTGAAAAATTTGTTCTTTTAAATGTACGTTTAGAACATTTTTTTAATTCATTCTTTAATTTCCCCTTATCCATACTATTTATTAAAAAAAATGGACGTGGGCCAAGTTGAATATTTTCAGTTCTATTTTTTTCATTGTATTTTATATCATCATCGGTATCAGCAATGGCAATATTGCTAAAGGATATAAGTGATGATACGACGGTGGTTAGTAACAGGGGGGTGCTCATATTCACAATCTACTCCTTGTAAGTTGTAATTTTTATAAAAACCAATATTGGTTTGCATGACAAATACTAAGCAGCCTTTATGACAGGAAGTTGTTATATTTGTGACAAATTAAAGTAGATTTAGGGGGTATTTTCTTTGTTCGCTTGTGGCAGATACAAAACCAATAGGATATATAATTGATCAAGCAAAAAAAAGGTTGCTCTATTTCTAGAGCAACCTTCAGGTTTATATTAAGCAAACCTTTTACGATTAAACGTTTACTTAATCATGGTAACGTCGATTACGCGTAATTGCCCATGTTCCATCACCATCAGGGTTAGCTGAATGTTGTACGTTAACATATAACGTTCTTGGATCACTTGGGCTGAAGTAGATGCCAGTGCCTTCAGCACCGGGATCAGTTAATGAACCAAACAGCTCTACTTTTTTTGATGCACCTAGTTTATTGGTTTTCGTACTTGCAAACCAGATATCAGATGGTTTGTTATCTTCAATCAGGACTAAACGACCGTCTGGGGATTCAGCAAGATTATCAATACTGTCAAAACCAGTTTGAAAACCTGCTTCACCGGGGTTGCCGATTTCTACGGGTACATTCACTCCAGGTTTTACAAAATTGCTGATCATTGTATTGTTTAGGTCGATAGAGATAACGCGGCCTTCATAATATTCTTTGCCATATTCATCGCGGGAACCTTCGGTGACTGAAACATATAGTTTGTCCCCAATGCGTTCCATATCTTCAGGACGTTGGTAACTTGCACCACCAAAATCAGTACCTGATTCACGAGCATGTGTTGCATCGATAGGGCCTAACCATTCACCTTGGCCGGTATTATCTCTGCGCGTATTGGCTTTGATACCCAGCACATATAATGAACCGGAAGACAGGTCACCGTAGGTATCGGGTACAAATTTGTATATGCCACCACCACAAGGTATAACACCATTACAGCCTGAGCTACGACCACGATGCTCATCGACAACGTAGACATTGCCGTTAGTATCAACGTCGATACCTTCATGTGCAAGGCGGCCAACGGCAGGTCGGTCAATCACTTCAAGTGCCGTGGTTGGATCATTGGGGTCAAGAATAATTTCAAACAAACGACCACCGGCGACTTCTTCTGAAAACAGCAATGTTCCCCACGGGGTCCAACGAATACCGTCTAAAGCATTCCAGCTAACGTCTTGAGCCAAAACTTTGGTTTTACCTGTTTTTAAATCAACAACTGATACGGCTCCGCCATCGGGTTGATTACGGACTTCGTGTGTAGTGTACATGTAACGTCCTTTGTTGGGGCCTGTTTCGTTAACCGTATTCATATCAGGCCAGTCATTACGTCCACCATCGTAAATATTTAAAGAAGTTTCATTGGTTACAACTTTTTGTGTATATCCTTTTGGTAATTTCCAAGGGGCTGCTGCGTTCCAGTTTACAGTGCTTGCTGATTCTTTTATGGGTTTAAAGTTAAAGCGTTCGGCATGTTTGTCTTGTTCAGCAATAGCACCTGTTGAACATCCCATGGCGAATGCGATTGAAAAAATAGTGAGTTTTTTTGATATCATTATTAAAGTCTCCATACATATATTAAGTTTGAAAGCATATTTGCGCTTAAAACTTAAGTTATCTACGTGACAAATGAGTGACCTTAAGATGACAATATAATGAATCATTTCAATGTTTAACCATATCGTTAATATTGGAAAATCAAGTGTTCAAAATGTAAACAATTAACACTAGCTCGACTTTATTGTCTATACTTTAATATAAATTAATAAAAGAAGATAATGAATAATGTTAGCATTTTTTGCCAGAAGTATATGGTTAGTTTGGTGTTGGATTGAATTATCGGTTTTAACCGTTTTTTTATTTTCTATTTCATGGTTACCCAAACGTTTTATTCGCTCTTTTTACCATAAATTATCCCGAGTGTGGTGCCGATTTTTTATTCGTGCCCTAGGGATAAAGCTATACTTACATGAAAAAAATGCCAAGCCATTACCCAAGCAATTTATTCTTATTGCAAATCATCCCTCGGCTTTAGAAGATTTTGCTATTCCGGCTTTATTCGATGTTCATCCGCTCGCAAAACAAGGTGTGCGTGACTGGTTTTTGATTGGTCGTATCAGTTATGCTGCGGATACGATTTATGTAAAACGTGATAATCCCGATTCACGTCATGAGGCGGTTGACTCAATGATTGAGGCATTAGAACAACAACACAATATCGCATTATTTCCTGAAGGAGGCTGTAAAGGAAGACGTATTTTTTCTCAATTCCAGTATGGAGCCTTTGATATTTCACTGCAAACAGGTATCCCGATCCTGCCAGTTTTTTTACACTATGAGGCTCAGGATAGATTCGAATGGCGTGACCCGTATACCTTACTGGATATGCTTTGGCGTTTTATAACCAGCCAAAATAATCGGGTTAATTATTATGTTCATGATGCCATTTTTCCAGAAAATTTTAAGGATAAACAATCTTATTCTGAATATGCACATAATTTATATTTGCAATTGCAAACACGTTATTTGGAGTAATTTTGTTGCGAAATTATTTTATTTAAGTGTAGGCAGTGGTGTCTGATGTGATTGTAAAAACCACTTATCGATGACAATTTTTTTAGTAAACCAGTGGGTTTTCATTAATTGGCTAGCGGCGAATTTTTTTATAAACAGTGGCAAACGTTCCATTAAATCGGGGTTTGGTAAACGGCGGCCGAAACGGAGTTCCATTATATTAGTGTACGCTTGTAGATTATTTTTGTTATAAACACCATTACAGTCACGAATAACCTGAGCTGCAAGAATGGCAGACTCGACTGCGGGACGGATACCTTCGCCACTTTGAGGATAAGCTAGCCCTGCTGAGTCACCAAGCAGCATAACATTTTCTGCAACCATTTCTCGAACGGCGTGTGGGTAGAGTAAGTAGGCATGGCCACTAAATTTGGTGGGTATATCTGCTGGAATTTTATTTTGTGAGATAAGATATTCGCAGAAGTTTTTAACGTGGCTCGAAAGTTTGCTTTTATCTTCACGGCCCAAGCCTATATTTAAGTAATCACCTTTACGAAAAACCCAACCATACCCGGCTAGATCGGGGGTAAAGAATAATTCAGGGACTTCTTCTTTAATCGTGCAGTGTTCTTTTTGTTGCGGGGTCATTTCAAATTCAATTTCCTGAGCGGCAACGGCTAACTCACTTACGCCTTTGGAACCGATTGCACGCGCGACCGGACAAAAATGTCCACCTGCACCGATGACCAGTTTGGCATTGTATTTGTCGTTGACCTGCCAGCCTTTACTGGTTTTGTCCATTTTGCTAAAGGATTCACCAAGGATCAGGTCGGCACCACATCGTTGTAGTAAATAGTCGTCGAATTCAATACGACGAATACCGTAGCTGACAGGCTTATCCGGGTAAAATGACTCAACCTGTTTTTGCCCAAGTTGGCTAATTTTGAAACCGTGTATTTTTTGTAGGATATGTTTGCTTGCGTAATCATCCAGATCGATATTTAACATACGCATGACTTCGGGGGTGACCCAACCGGCACAAATTTTTTGTCGAGGAAATGTTTGTTTATCCAGAATCGCTATTTTTAAGCCAGTATCTTTAAGGCAGTGGGCAAATGTTGAACCGGCGGGGCCACCACCAATAATAAATACGTCGTAATCTGTTTGCACTGGATTTATTCTACCTCGGATGGGGATGGAACAACGGTTAATTTAAACTGGTTTGGTGCATAGTCAGCATCATAAACATGCAGGCGCGACCAAGGGATATTATTATTTTCGGTGTGACTAAACACGACTTGAAATAATTGCAGTTCACCAACATTAAATGCCGCTGTTGAACCGTGTAAGTAAAGGTTCCAGGCTTTATAGAATTCTTCATCCATTAGCTCGACAATGGCCTCTTTATTTTTTTCGTAGCGTTCAGCCCACAGTTGTAATGTACGTGAATAATGTAAGCGGATATTTTCCACGTCTAAAACGGCTATTTCATTAGGTTCAAAAATTTGCATAACTTCGCTTAATGTGGGCGGGCAAGCTCCGGGAAAAATACGACGTTCAATCCAAGCATTCATGGGGCCAGAAATAATGCGCCCAATACTGTGTATTAGTCCATGGCCTTCGGGTTTCATGCAGCGTTTAACCACCTCACCCAGTTCACGGTAGTCGTGTTTAGCGACATGTTCTAACATGCCGACGGAAACAAACACATCAAATTGCCCTTTTATATTTCGATAATCATCTAAAATATATTCTACTTGTGTGGATAAGCCTTCTTCTTGCGCGCGTTGGCGTGCGTACTTTACCTGCTCTTTTGAAATATTGTAGGCGGTAACCTTAACGTCATAGTGTCGGGCCATAAAGCGTGCCAGACCACCCCAACCACAGCCGGCTTCAACAACGGTATCCCCTGGTTTTAATTGTAATTTTCGACAGATATGATGAAGTTTGGCAACTTGTGCTTGTTCCAAGGTCATATTTTCATCAGGAAAATAGGCACAGGTGTATTGCATTTCTTCCTTGTCTAGCCAGAGTTTGTAGAATTTGTTACCAATATCATAATGGTGATAAATATTTTCTTTGGCTTTGTCGACTGAATTAAAAATACGCCGGTGACCAAACCAGAGTACCAGTCTTCTTAGCCAACTTCCTTTGCCCCGACCACTGATCCCAAGGTAGACTGTTTCCATAAACTGGGCCATATCTCCTTTAAATTCCACTCGGCCTGAGCAGTACAAATCACCCCAATGCAACTCAGGGTTAATCATGGTTTTAAACAGGGCAGCACGGTCACAATAAACTAGAACCGCAACAGGATTTTCACAGGGTGGTGTCACTTCGACACCATTCCATAAACTAATACGAATAGGCGGGTTACCGACAACCTCAAGCATTTTTCGGGTGAGCCAACGGTCTAACCAAGTGACACGCGTATGAAAAATAGGTGATTTTGAGTGCTGCGTTTTTAATGGTGATGTTGTTTTATGCTTAGCACGCACATCTTCAGCAACGGGTTGTTGCTGTTTTATTTCCTGACTTCTCTCCAATCCCAACGCCTCGCTCCCTATGATTATTGAAATAGTTTATTTAACATTATCCTAAGCTATTGATAGATACAAGATATGTCTCCCAGTTCACAATAAATACATCTATTTTACGTGTTTTTATAGGGTATGAAAATTGCGTTTGCTTTTCTTAATGATAATCATTACTATCTGTCGATTGAGTCATTATTTATACTATATAAATGCAGGTGTAATATGCAAAGTATGTCATTAAGTTTTATAAGATTATTAGGGGGTGTTACTTTCGCCCTTTTTGCGTTGAGTGGGGCGATTTATAGCAGTTCGGTTCTGAGCGCGAATGCAGCAGAGTTAGTGATTTATTCAGGGCGTAGTGACAAGTTTGTAAAGCCCGTGGTTGAAGCTTTTACTCAAGCCACGGGTATTAAAGTTATTATTCATACTGGTAGTTCAACGTCACTGTTAAATAAGTTAAGGCTTGAAAAGGCCAAAACAGATGCGGATATTTATATCAGTAACGATGCGGGTAATTTGCAGCGTGGTAGTCAAGCGGGTTTGTTTGCTCCGGTAACCAACAAGATTGCAGCAGCGATTAAGCCGCAATTTCGAGGCAAAGACAATAACTGGTTAGGTTTGTCGGCGCGAGCGCGGGTGCTGGTTGTAAACACAAATGCCAAGGATATTGATTTTATCCAGTCGATCTTTGATTTGGCCGATCCACGTTTAAAAGGAAAAATTGGCATTACCCACAGCAGTAACGAAAGCTATATTGCCGGTGTTACGGTTTATATGTTGTCGGTCGGAAAAGATAAAACACGTGAATGGTTGAAGGGTTTAAAACGAAACAGTAAAGGCCGAGTTTATAACAAGCACAGTAAAATTGTTAAAGCGGTTGCGAAGGGTAAAAAAGTAGTGGGTTTGGTCAATCACTATTATATTTATCGCTACTTAAATAAACACCCGAGTGCACCTATTCGTATTTTAATTCCCGATCAAAAATCTAAAGACGGCAAAGCAATGGGAATTGTGTGGAATGTGGCGGGCGCTGCAATAACCAAATACAGTAAGCATAAAGCCTTGGCAATGAAATTTATGGCCTATGTGAGTTCTGCCAAAGGACAAAAAATATTTGCTGAAGTCAATCGTGAATATCCAACACGCAGTGACGTTAGTGCAGTCGCCATGTTACCCGCAGTCGATAGTTTTATTATTGCGCCGGTATCAATGTACAAGTTGGGCGAAGAACGTAATGCAACCATTGATTTAATTGAATCGGTGGGGATGCCCTGAGTTAATAATTAATTACAGCGCAGGTTCTTTTGTGCTTGCGTTGTGGTTAAAAAAATAAAGTATGTCATTAGTATTACGTTATAAAAATTTTACTGAGTCTTCATTTGCACAACGTATTACTTTACGCAGTACTCTAGCACCTGCGGTTGTTGTCCTTGCAGCTATCCCGTTAATTTTCGTTATCATTAGCAGTGTTCAATTGTCTGCAAGCAACTGGCAGTCTTTATGGACGCAACGCCTTCCTGAGCTACTATGGAACACACTCTCGTTATCGGTATTGGTTGCGATGGGTTGCTTTATATTAGGTGTTTCCGCTGCTTATTGGATTAGTCGTCGAGATTTCGTGTGGCGAAAATTATCCATCTGGCTAATGGTCTTGCCTTTAACGATTCCCACTTATGTTTTTGCACATATCTATACCAACTTGCTAGATGATGATGGTTGGCTCGGTCAAGTCTGGCATTTTGTGTTTGGTACTCAAAGTATGGTGCCAGAGTTATATAATATTTTTGGTGTAACTTTTGTTTTATCGCTTGCTGGGTTTTCTTATGTTTTTTTGTTGGTACGTGGTGCTTTGTCATGCTCACAACGCGAATTTGAAGAAGTTGCACGTTTACACGGTTTAACAACCTTTCAGGTTTTCTGGCGAGTAAGTTTGCCATTAATGCGTCCGGCGATTGCTGCGGGCCTTGCCTTAGTGGTATTGCATACGTTGTCTGATTTTGGCGCAGTTAGCATGTTGCGCTATCAAACGTTTACTTTAAGTATTTATATGCAAATGAATGGTCGTGACAGTTACGAGTCTGCGGCGGGTTTGAGTCTGGTACTGGTTTTTTTAAGTTTAACGTTTTTAATTCTGGAGCGCTTTTTCAGAAACCGACAACGCTATTATGGCTCAGGTAAGACGGGCCGTATTCAACTGAAAAAAGCAACACGTCTTGAAACCGTACTTATCTGGTTGTGGTTAGGTTTTATTTCAATATTTTCGTTTATCTTGCCACTCGCATGGATGTTGTCATGGAGTTGGCAGGCACTGGTCAATGGGCTGATAACCAGTGTGTTCTGGGGTTATGTGGGTAATTCTTTATTTATTAGTACCGCTGCTGCAAGTTTAACCGTGGTGATTGGTTTGCCTGTGGCGTTATACCATGCTCGTAAACGTAATATATTAAGTCAGGTTTACTTGCACATCTCTAGCGTTGGTTTTGTGTTGCCGGGGCCGGTGATCGCGTTGGGTATTCTTGCGTTTGTATTAGCCGTGGTGCCGGTTATCTATGGTGGTTTTATTGTATTACTGTTGGCAATGATGATTCGTTTTCTGCCGTTGGCTATTCAAGCTGAAGAATCGGCTGCACAGCAATTAACTCCGTCTATTGAACAAGCCGGGCGCAGTTTGGGTGCGACGGCGTGGCAGAACCTTCGTCGAGTGACCTTGCCTATTATTCGTAGCGGTATGATGAGTGCATGGGTGCTGGTATTTATTGATACCTTAAAAGAACTCCCCGCTACTTTCTTATTACGCCCAACCGGGTTTGACACTTTACCCGTGCGTATTTGGATTGAAGCGAGTGAAGAAATGCTAGAACTGGCTGCACCATCGGCATTGTTTTTAGTGATTGGAACCTTGCCTATTCTCTGGTTTTTGATGCGGGATGAGTCGAACAAGAACCTGTAAATATTGTCGCTCAATGCTTGGTTTTCCTCGGCGAAGCGACTAAAATGCAGTTTCAACGTTATGTTCTGTGGGAGAGATTTTGCGTATGTAAGTAAATGCTTACTATGCGAAACGCCGAAGGCGCAACCCGCTCGGAAACGCTCAGGCAAAAGGACCGCAGGATAAAAGTTGACTCTGGAGAGATTCAGCTAATTGATACCTTACTATATAGGCTAACTATAGATTAAGGATATTAGTCAGAACGCCGAAGGGGCTTAAGCTCTCAGGTTAAACGGGACAGAGGGGCGACAAAAGTATGTGCCAGTGCTATATGCCAATGCGCATACTTTTGTCGTCCTTTTTTTTGCTTTGATATTATTGGATTAAACAAATTAATGACCACGCACTCTGTTAAACCTGTTTTCGATTTTTCGGACCAACCAAACACCAGTCGTATGCCTATCTGGATCCGTCAGTCGTTGGGTAACAATTCAACCTATGCACAAACTTCAAAAATGGTACATAGCAATACCCTGCATACGGTTTGTGAAGAAGCGCGTTGTCCGAACATAGGCGAGTGTTGGAGTATTGGTACGGCGACCTTTCTGATTTTAGGGGATACTTGCACACGCGCCTGTGGTTTTTGTGCGGTCAAAACCGGCAAGCCTAGCTGGTTTGATGCGCAGGAAGGCCAACGGGTTGCCGATGCTTCGATTGAAATGGGGTTGGACTATGTAGTGGTCACCTGTGTGAACCGTGACGATCTGGATGACGGTGGAGCCAAAGTTTTTGCCGATACCATTATCGCCCTACGCAAAGGCAAAGCCAACATGGGTATTGAATTATTAACCTCAGATTTCCATCGCAAGCAGAAATTGGCGGTTGAACTTATTATGGACGGTTTAAATCAGGTACGTTGTGGCGAGTTGGATACCCAAATGGTGTGGGGCCACAATGTAGAAACCGTGCCTTCTTTATACAAAAGTGTACGCAAAGGTTCCGACTACAAACGCAGTCTGGATTTATTAGAAATGGCCGCTGCACAAGATGCGGTCGAAGCTAAATCGGCGATTATGCTCGGTGTGGGTGAAGAGCGCAACGAAGTGCTTCAGGTATTAAGAGATTTGCGTTCTGTCGGTGTGCATCGTTTAGCGATGGGACAATATTTACGCCCCAGTCGTTATCACTTGCCCGTGCAACGTTATTTGTCTCCAGTCGAATTTACCGCCTATGAAGACGAAGCACGCGCATTGGGTTTTAGTTGGGTGAAGGCGGGGCCGATGGTGCGGTCCTCTTACCATGCAGAAGATATTCAAAAAACTTAAAGGCAGCAAATTTATGGGTAAACGTACCCCTTTATACGATATACATATTTCACAAGGTGCCAAGATGGTCGATTTTGGTGATTGGGATATGCCGATCAATTATGGTTCACAAATTAAAGAGCATAATATTGTCCGCAGTGATGCGGGTATGTTTGACGTTTCTCATATGACCGTGGTGGATTTAAACGGTAATAAGGTGCGTGACTTTTTACGTTATCTGTTAGCCAACAATGTCGATCGCCTAAAAGATAAAGGTAAAGCACTTTACTCTTGTATGCTCAATGAAAAGGGTGGCGTTATTGATGACCTGATTGTTTATTACGTCAATGATACTTTTTACCGTATGGTCGTAAACTCCAGTACACGGGAAAAAGATTTAGCCTGGATTAATAAACAGGCGGCAGCATTTGATGTTGTTGTTACGGTGCGTGATGAGCTCACTATGATTGCCGTGCAAGGTCCAAAAGCCCGAGAAAAAGCACATCTTGCCTTGGGTACCGATATTGCCGCACAAGTAAAAGATACCGCCGTATTTTTTATAACCTTTGTAACTGATAGCAGTATGGGCGAAATTGCCGTTGCACGTACTGGTTACACCGGTGAAGACGGTTATGAAATTATGTTACCGAAAGAACATGCCTCTACATTCTGGGCAAAACTGGCCGAACAGGAAGTGGTGCCTTGTGGTTTAGGTGCCAGAGATACCTTACGTTTGGAAGCAGGAATGAATCTATACGGTTCCGATATGGATGAAACTATTACCCCATTGGAAGCCGCATTGAACTGGACAGTGGCATGGGAACCTACCGATAGAGATTTTATTGGGCGGGCTGTTTTAGAGCGGCAACGAGAAAACGGTGTAGGAAAAAAATTAGTGGGTTTAATACTCGAAGATAAGGGTGTGTTACGCAATCATCAGAAAGTTTTTGTTGACGGTTTGGAAAGTGGTGAGATCACCAGCGGTAGTTTTTCACCTACGGTTGGGAAAGCGATTGCTTTTGCGCGAGTGACATCGAATATTGGTAACACCTGTAAAGTGGAAATAAGAGGCAAACAGTTGGCAGCATCTGTTGTTAAACCACCGTTCGCCAGAAATGGTAAGGCTTGTATTTAGAATCAATTGGAAACCCCATTAGTTTTGTGCCCGCCGCAAGTGGATGGGGAAACCAGATTTTAAATGTAACCAGTAAGTAATTAATTTTTATAAGGGTAAAGACTATGAGTGATATACCACAAGATTTACGTTATACGAAAACACATGAATGGATCATGACAAACGATGAAGGCACTTTAACTGTTGGTATTACTGACCATGCACAAGGTTTGTTAGGTGATCTGGTTTTTATCGAAGCACCTGAAGAAGGTACTACTTTTCGAGAAGGTGATGATAGTGCGGTAGTTGAATCGGTTAAAGCCGCTTCTGATGTTTATGCACCGGTTGATGGTGAAGTAACTGCAAGTAACGAAGTTCTTGAAGACACCCCTGAAATTATTAATAACGATCCTTATGGCGACGGTTGGATTTATAAAATTAAACCGGAAGATGTAGGTGCTTTTGATACATTGATGGATGCAGATGAATATAAAGAGTTAATAGAAGCAGACGAACACTAAAAATTTATGTCATTGCCGCACTATTGCTCACAATGACTAAAATATAATATTAATAGTTAGCAGGTTAAAGTTATGCCATTTATTCCCCATACGGAAGAAGAAGTTAAATCAATGCTTGAAGTGATTGGCGTTAAGTCAATTGACGATCTATTTGATGAAATTCCAGAGGCTTTACGTTGTGAAGGTTTAACTAAAGTGCCAGAAGGTCTGACTGAAATGGAAATTGGTCGCATTATGCGTGCGCGAGCGGATCAGGATACTTATCGTTTATGTTTTGCCGGTGGTGGAGCCTATGAACATCATGTTCCCGCTGCCGTATGGGAAATTACAACACGAGGTGAATTTTATTCGGCTTATACACCTTATCAGGCCGAAGCTAGTCAGGGTACCTTGCAACTGTTGTATGAATATCAAACCATGATGGCGAGCTTAACCGGTATGGATGTATCGAATGCGTCTTTATACGATGGAGCTTCTGCCTTAGCCGAAGCCGTATTGATGGCGGTACGCGCAAATCGTAAATCAAAATCCAAACGTATTTTAATGCCTCGTACGGTAAATCCTGCTTACCGAAAAGTGGCGCATAATATTGTGCACAATCAGGGTATTGTATTGGAAGAACTGGTTTACGATATGGCTAGCGGTACGCTTGATATTAACAGCTTGCCTACGGAGCTGGGTGACTTTACGGCACTCGTTATCCCTCAGCCCAATTATTTCGGTTCATTAGAAGATGTTGATGCATTAACCGACTGGGCGCATCAACATAACGCACTGGTGATAGCCGTTGTTAACCCCATGTCACTCGCAATGTTAAAACCACCGGGTGAATGGGGTGGGTTGAATAAAGATGTTTCTGTTACCGGTGCCGATATTACCTGTGGTGAAGGCCAACCTTTGGGTATTCCGTTATCGTCAGGTGGTCCTTATTTTGGTTTTATGTGTTGTCGACAAGCCTATATTCGACAAATGCCCGGTCGTATTATTGGGCGCACCGTTGATTTAGAAGGCAAACAAGGTTTTACTTTAACCTTGCAAGCACGTGAGCAACATATCCGTCGTTCTAAAGCGACCTCGAATATTTGTACGAATCAGGGGTTACTGGTGACCGCTGCAACGATTTATATGGCCGTTGTTGGCCCGCAAGGTTTGGAAAATACCGCAGCGCAGTCACATAACAATACACAATTATTGATGAATGAACTAGAACAGTTAAATGGCGTACAACGAGTTTTTAACTCGGCTAATTTTCATGAAGCCGTTTTTAAATTTGATTTACCGCTTTCAAATGTGATGCGTTCACTTGCTGCTCAAGGCATTGTTGCGGGCATTCAATTAGAAGAGGATTATCCTGAATTAGAAAATTGTTTAATGGTTTGCGCAACTGAAACAAAAAGTGAAGAAGATATTAAAGGTTTTACTGCAACATTAGCGATAACCTTAATACGCTTGCAGGCAGCAGCTTGTCCTGTTCAACCTAAAATGACGTAGTAGTATTAAAAAAATAATGTTGTTATTGCTCGCAATGACCAGAGTATAATTTTAAAGGTGTGAACAAATGTTAGTATTCGAGCAATCCAGAACGGGGCGTGTTAATGCTGCACAATCTGTAACAAAAAACAGTCTTGCAAATGTTATCCCTGAACGGTTTAAGCGCAAGACACGCCCATTGTTACCGGAAATATCCGAAATGCAAGCAGTGCGGCATTACACTCGTTTGTCACAAAAGAACTTTTCCATTGATACCCATTTTTATCCATTGGGTTCTTGCACGATGAAATATAATCCGCGTGCCTGCAACCAGCTCTCCATGTTACCTGGTTTGTTAAACCGGCATCCTGCTACACCCGACTCAAACAGTCAGGGTTTTCTAGCCTGTATGTATGACTTGCAGGAAATCCTGAAAGATGTAACCGGTATGTATGAAGTGTCACTGGCACCGATGGCCGGTGCGCAGGGTGAGTTTGCCGGTGTTGCCATGATACGCGCGTATCATGATGCACAAAATGGCGGCAAAGGCGATCCGGCACGTACCGAAATTTTAGTCCCCGATGCTGCACATGGCACTAATCCGGCAACGGCAACCATGTGTAACTTCAAGGTAAAAGAAATTCCAACGAATAGTGATGGTGATGTCGATCTTGACGCACTTAAAACTGCGGTTGGCCCACACACGGCGGGCATCATGTTAACCAACCCATCTACTTTGGGTGTGTTTGAACGTAAGATAAAAGAAATTGCAGGTATCGTGCATGATGCGGGCGGGCTATTGTATTACGATGGTGCAAACTTAAATGCCATTCTGGGCAAAGTAAAACCGGGTGATATGGGGTTTGATGTGATCCATATGAATTTGCATAAAACATTTTCAACGCCACACGGTGGGGGTGGCCCCGGTGCTGGCCCGGTGGGTGTCAGCAAACGTCTGGAACCTTATTTACCGGTTCCAATGGTGGTTGAAAATAATGGTGAATACCATGTGGTTACCGAAAAATCACGTACTCAAAGTATTGGACGTTTATCTGCTTTTATGGGCAATGCTGGTATTTTATTACGTGCTTATATTTATGCACGTATGTTAGGTAGTGAAGGAATGCATCGAGTTGCAGAATATGCAACCTTAAATGCAAACTACATGTTAGCGGTATTGCAACAAAATGGTTTTGACATTGTGTATCCTAATCGGCGTGCAACCCATGAATTTATTGTTACTTTAAAAAAACAGGCCAAAGAGTTAGGTGTGAATACCATGGACTTTGCAAAGCGTTTACTCGATTATGGTTTCCATGCCCCCACTACCTATTTCCCATTATTAGTGCCCGAATGTTTGCTAATTGAGCCAACGGAAACGGAAACAAAACAGGAACTCGATGATTTTATGCAGGCAATGACGGCTATACAAAAAGAAGCAGAAAATGAACCGGATATCGTTAAGTCTGCTCCACATAGTTTACCCGTGCGGCGGTTGGATGATGTGAAAGCAGCAAAAGAACTCGACCTTGTATGGAATAGCGAAAAATAAATAGTATTCGTCGTTCCCGTGAAGGTGGGAATCCAGTATATTACAGATAAAAGAGACAGTACTTTAAAATAAGAATAAACAAAGGAATCATATTGGCTAAGCCCGGTAAAACAGGTCTAACACGAATAATCCATGCGTTGGGCTATTCGATGCAAGGTATTCGTGCGACATTTAAACATGAGGCTGCATTCAGGCAGGAACTGTTATTAGCCGTTATTCTGATTCCACTCGCTTTTTTTGTTACTCAAGATGTGGTTAAACTCGTACTTCTAATTATTAGTCCTTTACTGGTACTGCTTATCGAAATTTTAAACTCGGCGATTGAAGCAATAGTCGATCGTTTTGGTGAAGAACATCATGAGTTATGTGGGCGTGCCAAAGATATGGGATCAGCCGCAGTATTTTTTAGCCTGCTTATCGTTATGGTTGTTTGGGGCTTAATTATCAACGATGTTTATTTCTAAAATACTTATTCTTCCAGATTATATATATTATTAAAAAGGATTCATTATGTCAGCATTAATTTGTGGCTCATTTGCATACGATACCATTATGGTTTTTCATGATCAGTTTAAAAACCACATCCTTCCGGATAAAGTACATATGCTTAATGTTTCATTTTTAGTGCCGGATATGCGACGTGAATTTGGGGGGTGTGCGGGTAATATTGCGTTTACGCTAAATATGCTTGGAGGTGATGCTTTACCCATGGCAACAGTGGGCAATGATTTTGCACCCTATGCAGCATGGATGGATAAACATGGCCTAAGCCAGAAATATTTAAAAGAGGTAGACAGTTATACAGGTCAGGCTTTTATTACAACCGATATGGATGACAATCAGATCACTGCATTCCACCCAGGTGCAATGGGTTTTTCACATGAAAATAAAATAGCCGATGCACCTGAAGCCACCATTGGGATTATTTCACCGGACGGTCGAGATGGTATGTTGCAACATGCGGTTCAGTTTGTGGAACAGGACGTGCCGTTTGTTTTTGATCCGGGTCAGGGTTTACCGATGTTTAATGGTGACGAGCTGGCTACTTTTGTAGAACAGGCAACGTGGGTAACGGTTAATGACTACGAAGGTGAAATGCTGGCTGAACGTACGGGTAAATCATTAGATGATCTTGCCAAACAGGTTAAGGCTTTAATTGTTACCCGTGGTGGTGAAGGTTCGAATATTTATGTTGATGGCAAAGTGATAAAGATTCCAATGGCTAAAATCAACAAGGCCAATGATCCAACTGGTTGCGGTGATGCTTTCCGTGGTGGTTTGTTATACGGCATGATGAATAATATGGACTGGGAAACAACCGGTCGTATTGCGTCATTGTGTGGTGCGATTAAAATTGAACAGCTTGGGCCACAGAATCATCACTTCACAATGGATGAGTTTAAGGCACGTTATAAAGAAAATTTTGGTAGTGAATTTTAAATAAAACAAACGCCATCCCCACCTTCGCGGGAATAACAGCTACTTACTTATTTATTTTTCTGCCAAAATAATGATCCGCTTAGGTGCGGGATAACCCTCAACGGTTAAATTACTGTCGTTTGGATCTAGAAAATTAGACAACGAATTAAACGTCATCCACTCCGTTGCTCGCTGTTCTTCGGTTGATGTTTGATTAATATCAACAACGCGAACATTTTTAAATTTACAGCGTTCCAACCATTTTATTAATAACGGTACGGTGGGTAAAAACCAGACGTTATTCATTTGTGCATAGCGATCTTTGGGGAACAGGACTTCGTCACTGTCACCATCAATCATCAGTGTTTCGAGCACCAGTTCGCCACCGGATTTTAAACAGTTACGCAGCTGTATCAGGTGATCGATGGGGGAACGTCGATGGTAGAGTACGCCCATTGAAAAAACACTATCAAAAGCTTGTAAGTTTTTTGGGACATCATCTATTCCTAGCGGTAAGACAAAAACTTGTTTCGACTGAATATATTTTTGTATTAATTGATATTGCATAACAAATACAGCCGTTGGGTCGATACCAATAACCAATTCGGCATCGAGCCCCGCCATGCGCCAACAGTGGTAGCCATTGCCACAGCCCACATCTAAGACTGTTTTACCTGCTAGTGGTTGTATATGGTCTTTTAGACGATCCCATTTCCAGTCAGAACGCCATTCAGTATCAATATGAATACCAAAAAAATTAAATGGGCCTTTTCGCCAAGGGTGTAATTGTTTAAGTTGCTGTTCTATCGAACCGATACTTTCAACAGAAAGTGATTGCGTACTTGATATTTTCACCTCGTTGAGTAAATCAATATTAGAAACTTTTAAATCAGGTAGATTATGAATGGCAGATTGCCATTGTTCAAGTTTACCGTATCGGTCTGAGCTAAGGCCAGATTCAATTTGTTTGCTTAATATTTCCCCCCATAAGTGTAAGGGATGTTCAGGATTTGAGATACTATTCAATAAAGATTGATACATGATTATTTTATCGCAAGCATGGACATAAAGTTAAAACATTGGAACCAAGTGTTAACAGTTGTAAAACCAATGTCAGTCAAACGCTGCTGGTGTGTTGCTATTGTATCGGGTATCAAGGTGTTTTCTAGGGCACTGCGTTTTTGACTAATTTCTAGCTCGGTATAGCCATTGGATTTTTTAAAGGCTTCGTGTAATTGTATATTCACATTGCGTGTGGCTTTATCTGCAAAAGTTATTTTTTCCGATAAAATCAATGCGCCACCTTGATTCATTCCATTGTAGATATGTTGTAATAGTTCCATTCTTGTTTCAGGATCCAGGAATTGTAAAGTAAAGTTTAAAATAACCAATGATGCGTTATTGATAGCGCTATTTTGAATATCATCACAAATAAGTTGCACAGGGGTGGGGGCTGGGTCTTTTTCTATGTTTATCTGGCAACGCTCAATCATGGATTTAGCATTATCAACCGCAATAATCTGTACATTTTCTTTATTAATATGGTGGCGTAGTGTCAATGTCGCTGCGCCTAATGAACAGCCCAAGTCGTAACATTGAGAATTATCCTGCACGTATTGTTCGGCAAATAAACCGATCATGGTAATAATGTTTTCATAGCCGGGAACCGAACGACGAATCATATCGGGGAAGACATTGGCTACTGCTTCATCGAATACAAAATCAACTAAATGTGACTTTTTCTGTGCATAAATATTGTCAGGTTGCTTGATCATTATTCTAATTCTTACTTATGAATTGAGGGCTTAGTATACGCTTTAACGATTCAATATAATTTTCAAATTCATTTTTACCAGTTTTTGTTAAATTATAGATAGTTTGTTGTTTACCTTTCTTTGATGCCTTTTTTCTCGATTGAATATAGTTAACTCCTGATAATTTTTTTAAATGAGAATCAAGATTACCATCTGTTATTTCTAACGCCTGTTTTAATTCATTAAAGGTTGATTCACCTCTTGTTGATAAATAGGCAACAATTCGGGTACGCACCGGTTGGTGTAAGATAGTATTTAAACTTAAATTTGATAAGGCATCCATTGTGTTTAACTCATATTTTAGATATATGTATAAAGGTTAGTTGTTGGTGCTTATGTACAACTTTAAATTTATTTGAGGGCCTTGTTCTTTGCTTAAATGAGGTGTAAGTAAATAGTCACGAATACGATAATTGTATCTATATTCTTTCCATGGGCCATTGGATACTTTGAATCGGCCATCTAACTTACCTCTTTGTAAAACTACATCTAATGATTTTGATAATACCATAGGCAGTGTCACCGTATTGACGCCATTAAGAATATCACCTGTTAATTCTATTTTAAGGGGAATGGTTGTGCCAGCAGGAAGTGAAACAACTTCTTCTTTTTTTACGATAAGTTTATTTTGTTGTTTGTATACTGAAAGAGAGTCTATTTTTGCTGTAGGTATGTCTGTAAGTTTATCTATTTCGTAGATTGCGAGTGTTGGTAAAATGATAATACCTAACCAAGATAAGCTAAATAATACTCGGCGTAAAAATGTTGTATTCAGGGCAGATATATTAAAACTTACTCCCAGGATTGGCCAACCTATTCCGAAACAAAAAATACTTAACCATTCAAGTATATGAAAGGGCAGGCGAAACGCTATGCTAGTCAGCCCAAGTAATATCATCATAATGCCTGCATGGCTTAACATTTGTTTTGAAAATAACCCATGGATATAGAGTGCCAACCCCATTAGAGTGAGCAGTAGGCCATAAAACATATAGCCACCACCAAAAAAGTGCATTGCCAGGTTAATGAATACAACTAGGCCAATTAAAAGCCACCATACTTTTGTAATTTGAGTTTGTATAAAAGATATTGTTTCGGCACGATTTTCGCGGTTTTTTTGTATTTTTCGAAAATCTAAATAACCAACAAGCAATAAGCTAAGTGCGATTGTGATAGTGGAACCGATAGCGCGTGATGCTGTTTCGGGAAAGTATTCTGCTGAGAATACTTTTGGAATAATAAGTATTAGCCCTGCGGTCGCAAATCCCCATAGGAATAAAGTATGGCGTTCCATATAAACGCTACGATGACCGCTTGCCATCATTGAATGGATGGATTCTATTTGTTTGGATGCTTGACTAGGCCACATGATTTCCTCTATTACTTTACTTACTCTGAATTACAGAGTAATATATACTCTGTAATTCAGAGTATATATTATGTGTGACTGAAAAACCATAATCAGGAACTATAAATTAAAGGAGTAAATAATGCTTAAACAATCAAGGATTAAAAGATTTGTACTAATAACATTAATAACAGTGGCTTTGACCGCTTGTGCTTCTCAGACTAACCAAAAAAATATGCAGCAAATCCCTGTTATTCAATTAGGTGAGACAACTCCAGCCAATGGTGAATATATCCTGTATTTACCAGCAGGAAAGAACATTGCAACAACGGTAAATATAGTCGGAGATATGTTAAACAAAGAGGCATCACAAGTCCTGCAAGTACAACTTAAACGAGACATTTATAGCTATAAAAACTGGATAAGTTATGACAAAAAAAACTGGTTAGATGCTCAAGACGCTATAAGTATTAGTATGGATCTAAAGCTACCTGGTTATGATTATCCACATGCAGGTAAAATAACTTTACGGTTGTCTGAGAAAAATTGAATATTTAATGCATAATTAAAAATACCCAAAATGAAAATTATAAAAATTATATTACTGAGCGGATTGGTAATATCTACTTTGGCTTGTAGTACTGAGTCACTAAAACGTATTAGTTATGAAACATTACAAAATATCAGTGTACGGAAATGCGAACAGAATTTATCTTCAAAGTGTCCTAAACGCGAAGGCTATGATGATTATCAACGAAGGCGTAAAGAAGTTAATGGTTCTTAATGTAAGCCTGTAAGTGTAACTGGGTGATGGAAAATGATTAGCAAATAAAATAGATTTATTATTTATGATATAAATGTGCTAGCTCATTTATATCTGTAATAACCGGTTTACAACTTGTGCCTGCACAAAGATAGGCACAGGTTTTTTCCTGAGCCGGACGATCATCCAACAAGCCTGGTAATGGCTTAACCGAATCGGGTATTGGAAATACAAGTTGATTAAGCTGATAATTCTTATTGCAGGTTTGTTGCCAGAGTTTTAATTCGGGTTCTTTACCACGGATAATGAGCATAGCCGGTGGATTAAGTATTTCATCTAGTGCAAACAATAATGCTGCGTGTGCATGTGGGACCTCGGCTATCGAGCGCCATGCGTAATGGAGTGTTTTTTCGGCGGCATCAATATAGCGTTGCTCACCCATAAGGTGTCCGAGTCGATTGAGTACATAGGCTGCAATGCCATTGCCAGAGGGAATGGCTTCATCCATTAACGGTTTGGGTCTAAGTATCAGGTTTTCATGATCATCAGCAGTAAAATAGAAACCGCCGTTGTCGTTATCATAAAAATGTTGCATTACAATATCGGCAAGCTGTATTGCAAATTCAAGATCGCTGTTACGCCAGCTTGCTTGTAGCGATTCTAGTAAGGCGTCGATTAAAAAAACATAATCATCCAGATACGCCATTAAATGTGCATTGCCGTCTTTATACGTTGCGAGTAGTTGGTTATTTTTAAATAAGGTACTGTGAATAAAATCAATCGCCCTATGTGCCGAATGTATAAAATTATCTTGTTGCAATAATTGCCCCGAAATGGCCATGCCTTTTATCATGAGTGCATTCCATGAGGTTAGAATTTTTTCATCACGTCCGGGGTGGATACGCTGTTCACGCTGTGTAAACAATTTTTGTTTAATGTTATTGAGACTGACATTAATTTCAGCTTCGGGCTGGTTGTGTTGTTTTGCAATGCTTGTTGCGGTTGCTTTAATATTTAGATGCCATTTGTCTTCAAAGTTGGGTATGTCTTTTAAGCCAAAGCGTTGTTCAGCAATCTGATATTCCTGAGCTGTCAGAAGATCTTTAATTTGTTCACAACTCCAAACATAGAATGTGCCTTCTTCACCTTCTGAATCTGCATCCAGAGTAGAATAATAGCCGCCTTCGGAAGATGTCATTTCTCGTATTATCCATTCACCTGTTTCGATTGCAATTTGTTTAAACGAGGTATTATCTGAAGCAGTGCCGACCTGTGTATACAGGCTCAGTAATGGACCGTTGTCGTACAACATTTTTTCAAAATGTGGGATGCTCCATTCTTTATCAACTGAGTAACGACAGAAGCCACCACCGAGTTGATCATAAAGGCCACCTTTTGCCATAGCCGTTAGTGTATCGACTAACATGGTGCGAGAGGTGTTATCGGGCTGACCACTCTGTTGAGTTGCTAAATAATGGCGCAATAAAAATTCAAGATTGGTTGGATGTGGAAATTTGGGGGCATCACCAAAGCCGGAAAATTCCTTGTCATAGGTTTTTGCTAATTGTTGTCGACAACTGTCAATCGGGAAACTTGTCAGATGTTGTGTATTACTGGCTGGAAGGTTTGCCATGTTATTTAACGCATCTAATAACGATTCGTTCTGCTTGTTAATATCATCGCGATTTTTTTGATAAAAATTTTCAACACGTTCAAGAATTTGTGTGAACGATGGCATACCGTGTTTGGGTGTGTCTGGGAAATAGGTCCCGGCAAAGAATGGAATTTGTTCTTCAGGGGTGAGGATAACCGTTAATGGCCAACCGCCACCCCGTTGGTTCAGTAAATGATGCGCGCTCTGGTATATTTTATCCAGATCCGGGCGTTCTTCGCGGTCTACTTTAATATTAATAAAAAGCTTATTCATCACGTTAGCAATTTTTTCGTTCTCGAATGATTCATGCGCCATTACATGACACCAGTGACAAGCTGAATAACCAATGGATAATAAAATAGGTTTTTGAGATTGCTGTGCCAGTGTGAGTGCTTGCTTATCCCAAGGTTGCCAGTGTACCGGGTTGTCCGCATGTTGTTGCAAGTACGGGCTGGTTTGGCTGGCGAGTCGGTTGCTGAGTTGGGTCATCTAGTTACACTATCGAGATTTATTTGAGTTTGAGATTATGACATAAATTGTTTCGTGATATGATGCTATCTCAAACCCTATAATAAAGAGTGCTCCTATGATAACCCTTGATTTTGACCCTGTTGCATTTACGGTTTTTGGTTGGCCTGTCCATTGGTACGGTATTATGTATTTGATCGGTTTCCTCGGTGGTTGGTGGTTAGGTCGTATTCAAGCTAAACGCCCCAATTCCGGCTGGACAGCTGAACAGGTCGATGACTGGTTATTTTATGTGGGTATGGGCGTTATCCTTGGCGGGCGTATTGGCTATGTGTTGTTTTATGGTTGGGATCAGTTGGAACAAGACTGGGCCTTTATCTTTAAGATCTGGAAAGGTGGTATGTCATTCCACGGTGGTTTGTTAGGTGTGTTGGTCGCACTATGGTTATTTGCACGGCGTTATAAAAAAGGTTTTTTTGCGACGGTGGATTTTACTGCACCGTGCATAGCGATTGGTTTAGGAGCCGGGCGACTTGGCAACCTGATTAATGGTGAGCTTTGGGGTAAGCCAACTGATTTACCTTGGGCAATGATTTTCCCGCGTGCAGGCAATATCCCGCGTCATCCTACTCCGTTATATGAATTTTTATTAGAGGGTGTGGTGCTGTTTATTATTGTATGGGTTTTTGCAAGAAAGCCTCGACCTACCATGGCCGTATCGGGTGTATTTGCGCTTACCTATGGTATTTTCAGAATGTTAATCGAAACGGTCAGGCTACCTGATCCGCAGCTTGGTTATCTCGCATTTAATTTTGTAACGATGGGGATGCTGTTATCGATACCTCTGGTGTTAACGGGTGTGATATTACTTTGGCTAGCGTATAGAAAGAAAGTAGTTTGAATATTATTTTTGATTAAAAACATGTTGCAATAAAATAAGGGTTCAGGAGAATAAAGTGAAGCAGTATTTAGATTTAATGCGGCATGTACGCGACAACGGCGTAATAAAAGAAGATCGCACTGGAACGGGAACGACCAGTGTTTTTGGTTATCAAATGCGTTTTGATTTAAGCAAAGGCTTTCCGTTGGTAACGACTAAAAAGTGTCATTTGCGTTCTATCATCCATGAGCTGTTATGGTTTTTAAAAGGCGATACGAATATTGCTTACCTTAAAGAAAACGGTGTAAAAATTTGGGATGAGTGGGCTGACGAAAACGGTAACCTAGGGCCGGTTTATGGTTCTCAATGGCGTTCATGGCCAACCGCCGATGGTCAACATATTGACCAAATTGCTATTATTCTAGATCAAATTAAAAATAACCCAGACTCCCGACGTATTATTGTAAGCGCATGGAACGTTGCCGAGATAGAAAACATGGCTTTGCCACCGTGCCATTCTTTTTTCCAGTTTTATGTGGCCGATGGAAAATTATCCTGTCAGCTTTATCAACGCAGTGCCGATATTTTTATAGGTGTACCGTTTAATATTGCATCGTATGCGTTACTCACCATGATGGTGGCACAAGCCTGCGGTTTAGAAGTTGGAGATTTTATTCATACTCTGGGTGACGCCCATCTTTATTCGAACCATATGGAGCAGGTTACATTACAACTTACACGCGAACCGTTTGCATTACCTAAAATGAAACTGAATCCAGACGTTAAAGATTTATTTAAATTTACCTTTGACGATTTTGAATTGACGGATTACGAATTTTATCCTCATATTAAAGCCCCTGTTGCGGTATAACTTATGCGTTTGTCTTTAATTGCGGCGATGGCCGATAACCGTGTGATAGGCATCAATAATACATTGCCGTGGAAACTGCCTTCGGATATGCGTTGGTTTCGTCAACATACCCTAGGTAAACCGGTGATTATGGGGCGCAAAACGTTTGAATCTTTTGGTGGGCGGCCACTGCCGGATAGGACTAATATTGTGATAACCCGTGATGCGAGTTATACCGCAGAAGGCACGGTTGTGGTAACTTCCATCAAACAGGCTCTTGAGCAAGCCGCTCGAGTGGCGGGTGATACGGATGAGGCCATGATCATCGGTGGTGCCTCATTTTATGAACAAATGCTCGATAAAGTGGATCGAATGTATTTAACCTTAGTTGATGCCGATATTAAAGGTGATGCTTGGTTCCCTGAATATAATCCTTCGCATTGGCAACAAGTCGAGCGTATTGACGTTGCGGCTGACGAAAAAAATGCTTTTCCCCACCATTTTGTTATTTTTGACCGAAAACTCGGCTAAATAACACGGTTTCCCCCTGTCTTTCTTGTAAGACTTATCCTATAAATTGCGTAAAATGTGAACTATGCACACTTTTTGTACAGTGGGCTTGCTACAGTTTTATGTATATTAAATTCTCAAGTAGTCAGGTGTTTGAATGAATCTAATCAGCATAAGCCAAACCGTAGTATCCAGTTTTCGTCGCCAGAGCAGTTATCAGGGGACAGAATCAAAAATAGAATGCCGCAGCAAAGAACGACGGATCCGCGCAGATCGCCGCAAAGAACCACGCTTTGGTGATGGGGTGGAGCGCCGCCAGCAGGTTGATCGTCGCCCTGTATAAGCCAAGTGGTAGTACTCTTTGCTTGTTATATGCTACGTTAGCGGGATGAATGAGTCTGACGTTTTTGACGAATATGCCACTGAATACGATAGCTGGTTCGATAAACACAAAGCCGAATTCGCTTTAGAATTAAACGCTATTAGGGAACTGTTGCCTGAAACCGGAACAGGTATCGAAATTGGTGCAGGAACCGGCCGGTTTGCTCAGGCTTTGGGTATTTCACTGGGCATTGAACCCTCTGCCAAGATGCGGCAAATAGCTGAACAGCGTGGCGTTCATGTTATTGGTGGCTTAGCCGAATCCTTACCTGTTAATAATAATGGTTATGATTACGCCTTGCTCGTCACAACCGTCTGTTTTTTAGACTCACTTGAGGTTGCTTTTAGAGAAGTGCATCGTGTACTAAAAGACAGTGGCTATATCCTGATTGCATTTATCGATAAAACAAGCACTGTCGGAAAAAAATATGCAAAAAATAAAAATAAGTTTTATCAAGATGCCACTTTTTATTCTGCTACTGAAATACAAAAAAAATTAGAGAAAACGGGTTATAAGCATTTTGAATTTGTGCAGGCTTTTTTGCCTGATGATACGGAGCAACGTTGGGTAGACGAGGTTAAATCAGGACATGGTGAGGGATCGTTTGTTGTTTTGCGCGCACAAAAGTTTATCGGTGAGTAAAACCCATCTTAAATTGTATTGGAAGGTCGATTGATGTTGCAAAAAGGTTTTATTTTAATTGCGCTGCTGATTTTCGTAGCAGGTTGTGGTGGTGGAGGTAACTCTGCGCCTAATTCTAATTCTAATTCTGGTTCTACTGGAAACCCAACGCCACCACCATCTTCTCCGTCACAAGATTCGCGTGTGTTAGGCATGGCAGTTACTTCCGTTCCATCGGTTACTTATGACTCAGCTTATGCTCAAGCTATCAATATGGGTGTACGTGAAGTCAGTGTATCGCTTGATTGGGCGAGTTTAGAGCCAACCCTCGGAAATTATAATAATACCCTGCCTGCCATTATCGAAGCTTACTATCCTGTTCAACAAGCCAAGCTTACTTTAGTACTCCGGCCATTAGATACCCCCGGGCAAAGTATGCCTGCCGAGCTAGTGGGTAAGCCTTATGATGATGCCGCTGTTATTAAGGCATTTGATAATTTCCTTACCAACCTACATGGTCAACTTACAACACTGAATGCTAGCGGAAAATTAAAATGGATTTATGTCGGTAATGAAATCGATTCATACCTAGGCAGTGATACGAAAAAATGGGCACAATGGACGACCTTTTTTAATGCAGCAAAGGCCAAAATAAAAAGTCTTTGGGGGTCGTCGGTTACGGTCAGCAGTATTGTCCAGTTCAGCACACTGGTGAACACAGCCAAGCGCGCAGAATATTTAAAATTGTTACCGAAGCTGGACAGTGCCGTACTTACCTATTATCCGTTAAAGTCTGATTTTACCGTTCAACCAACATCACAAATTGCAACGGATTTTACATTAATGACCACTACAATTTCGACTAAAAATATTATATTACAGGAATGTGGTTACCCGTCAGGTATTACAAATAACAGCAGCGATGCGTTACAAGCGGAGTTTATCACCGCCGTGTTTAATGCTTGGGATAGCCATCGTACTCGCATTTCATTGGTCGACTTTTCATGGCAATATGATATTTCAGAGGCTACCGCTGATGCATGGGTTATTCTTTATGGTATGTCAGGGCAGCCAAATGCAGCTGAATTCAAGTCTTATCTCTGGACACTGGGATTAAACCATTATGACAGTACACCCAAACCAGCGTTTGGTCAGTTGAAAAAAGAGTTAGCACTGCGTGGTTGGGTTAAGTAATCTGTGAAATTTATAGAAATACATTTGAATTTGAAGGCAATAGGGCAATAGTATTTAGTATGCAAAGCCATATCCCTGTTGAAGAATTAAAACATTGCATTGAGTTGTCTCTGACTTATTACAGTCGAAAACATTTACCAATGCTAGGCGTATGAATAAAGCACATAACAGGCGCTCAAACTACGTTGCGCTTGGTTTGCGCCGCACAGCTTAAACGATATGGGCACTGTTTCATTAAAATACAATAACGTGTTATTTAAGATTCAACCGGTAATCCGGCTAGCTTCCACTCAGGGAAACCATCTTGCAGACGTCTCGCGTTTAAGCCCTTGTCCCTTAGTTTCGCCACGGCATCAAAAGCCAAAATACAATGAGGGCCTCGGCAGTAGGCGACGATTTCCTGTTGTGCATCGAGCTGTTTCAAATAGGCTTCGAGTTTATTCAGTGGCACATTGACCGCACCGGGAACATGGCCCGCAGCATATTCTTCGGCAGGGCGAACATCTAGCACCGTTACTAGCCCTTGTTTGGCGCGTTGGAGCAATTCTTGACGTGGTAAGGGTTCGAGGTTGTCTTTTACGGTTAAGTAGGTACTTACTAACTTGTCAACTTCGGCAAGGTGGCGTTCTGCGACGCCTCTTACGGTATCGAGCAAGGTGATCACATCATCGCCACTGAGCCGGTAATACACTTTTAAGCCTTCTTTATGGTTGGTAACCAGACCCGCCTGCCTTAAATGTTGCAAATGTTGGGAAGTATTGGCCACGCTTAGCCCGGATACGCTAGCCAGTTCGTCTACGCTGCGCTCACCCTGTGCAATAAATTCGAGTAATTCCAAACGGTTAGCATGGCTAAGGGCTTTGCCAATACGGGCAAACTCGCTGAATAAGTCGTGTTTAAAGTTGCTTGACATCGATAAAATTTCCGCTATTATTACTATTCAAGTAATTAATTGAATATATGATTAATCTTATTTAGATTATAGCTGTCCTATACTAATTGGCAAGTAAAACCGAGGTAGACATGGGTATTGATGAGTTTGTAATGAGTTATGAGAAAGAAATTCGCATGGGTTTCTTTTTTGGTATGTTGGCGGTGATTGGTTTGTGGGAACTAATTGCACCACGTAGGACACTCAGCGTGTCTAAAACGGTACGTTGGTTAAATAACTTGGGGTTGGTTTTCTTTAACAGTTTTATTATTCGACTGGTGTTTCCGGTTGCCGCCATTGGCGTTGCCGCGGCTGCGCAGGGCAATCACTGGGGGCTATTTAATACAATTGAAATATCGGTGGGGTTAGCCGCTATTTTATCCATTGTGATCATGGATTTTGTCATTTATGTACAGCATGTGATGGTTCATGCTATTCCTGTTTTATGGCGTTTGCACCGAGTGCATCATGCCGATCTTGATTATGATGTTACAACTGGCGCACGCTTCCACACTCTAGAAATAATTCTTTCCATGGCTATCAAGTTTGCCACGATTGTTTTACTTGGTCCGCCAGTATTTGCGGTTATTATTTTTGAAGTCATTTTAAATGCAACCGCAATGTTTAACCATGGCAATATTCGCCTGCCTAAAAGTATTGACCGTGTTTTGCGCTTACTGGTGGTAACACCGGATATGCACCGTGTACATCATTCTGTCGAAGATGATGAAACTAACAGTAATTTTGGATTTAGTCTGCCATGGTGGGATCGCATGTTTGGTACTTATCGTGATCAACCGCGTGCCGGACACACGGGTATGACCATTGGCATTCATAAATTTAAAGATCCTAAACAAGTTTTATGGATAACCGGTATGTTGACTTTACCTTTTAAAGGAAAAATCAGTCATTATGCAATTAATCGTCGCACTTGGACTGATAGCAAAGACAATGAGCTTTAAATCTAAATTCCCCGTCCGCTTGCGGCGGGCTCAAAACCGTTGGGGTTTCCAAAGGGGAGAAACGAAGCTCTCCCCCGTTGGTCGTCAGCGGGGTGCATACCCCGTTGACGATATATAATTGATTCACATTCTCCTCCGTGATTTTGCCTCTCTCATCTGAGAGGGGTTTTTTTATAACGATTAAGAGAGTTTAAATGGCTTTCTATATTAATAATGTAAAGAGTAAGTAATGAAGAAAATAGTATATTATCTGGTTTTAATCTCACTGGCGGCGGGAATTGTTCTTGCTATTATGTACCGAGATCAATTAAATCCGGATGCACTAGAAGGTTGGGTAAAAGATTTTGGTGCAGGCGGGCCGATTGTCTTTATGCTAATTTATATTGTCGGTACGATTTTCTTTTTACCGGGTTCAGTGCTTACCTTGGCGGGGGGAGCATTATTTGGCCCTGTATGGGGTACTTTTTATAATTTAACCGCTGCGACGATTGGTGCGATTATCTCGTTTGTTGCCGCACGTTATTTAGCCCATGATTGGGTAGAGAAAAAAACGGGTGGTCGGCTTAAATCTTTAAAGCAGGGTGTCGAAGGCGAAGGTTGGAAGTTTGTGGCCTTTGTTCGCTTAGTGCCGTTGTTTCCATTTAATCTCTTAAACTACGCATTGGGTTTAACTAAAATTAAACTGAGTCATTATTCACTGGCAACGTACGTTTGTATGCTCCCTGGTGCGCTGGCCTATACTTATCTTGGTTATGTTGGACGTGAAGCAGTTGCCGGTGACGAAGCCATTATTCAAAAAGCGATGTTAGGTATTGCTTTATTGGCTGTCGTGAGTTTTTTGCCAAGTTTAATTGGTAAGTTACGTGCAAAGCCGATGATCAGTGTGGACGAGGTTAAAAGAAAGCTGGATGAAAAAGATGATTTCTTAATATTGGATGTGCGTAGTACAGAAGATTATCAAGGCGAACAGGGGCATATTCTTGGTTCAGTCTCGGTGCCATTGGATAAATTATCAGAACGTATTAATGAGTTGAGTGAATATATTGAGAAGACGGTGGTTATTTTTTGCCGTACTGATCGACGTTCGGCCAAAGCGGCATTATTATTAGCCAAAAATGGTTTTGCCGATGTGCATGTGGTTAGACAGGGAATGACAGACTGGAATAGTAAGGGGTATCCATTAGATTGAATTAATTTTGTAGAGTATACAATTATTTATTTTAGGGCGTTGCTCGTTGCAAACAGTCTATGGAAAGCACTTCTATTTTTTGATGATTTCCCGTACCATCAATTTTTAAAGCCGTTAGTTGCCCACCCCAAACACAGCCTGTGTCGGTAGCATAAATTCCATCAGGTAAACTCAAACCGTTTTGTTTTTGAAAGTAGCCTAATGTAGCCCAATGTCCAAAAATTATTTTTTCATTGATACAAGATCGTTCAGCCAAATTAAACCAAGGAATTAAATCGCTTTCTTGCGAGCCGGGGGCGCCATTGCAATCAAAGTTAAGCTGACCATCTTGTTGGCAGTAACGCATACGTGAGAAACTATTACAAATAAAACGTAATCGATCCCAGCCGGTTAAATCACTTGACCAGTTATCTGGTTGGTCGCCGTACATATGGTTTAAAAAATCGAGGTAGTTATCACTACGTAATACAGTTTCTAATTCATTTGCATAACCTTTGGCTTGTTCTAGTGTCCAACGAGGGTAAATACCAGCATGTACAATGGTAAATTGAGTTTGTGGGTCATGAATTAACAAGGGTTGTTTGCGTAGCCAATGGATTAGTTCATCACAATCAGGCGCATTTAATATTTGCGTTATACCTGGGTCTTTATTTTTCTTTATACCATGATAAATGGCGAGTAGATGCAGGTCATGATTGCCAAGAACGGTTAGTGCGGTGTTGTTTGTTACCTGCTCTTTTACAAAACGTAAAGCACTTAAAGAATCCGGGCCACGGTTTACTAAATCACCCACAAACCATAATTTATCAGTTTGTGGGTTAAATTTTATATGCTCAAGCAGTAGAGTTAAGTCCTCATAGCAGCCTTGAATATCACCAATTGCATATATTGCCATCGTTTATTGTTCTTTTGATAAAAATTCTATTATGCTTTAATTTTTTGAATCAATGAAGGGCTTAATGAGTTATGTATGCGGTTATTTTTAAAGCTGAAATGAATAAGCTGTCAGATGATGATGCTGATATTTATATGCGGATGGCAACAGAGTTACGCAAGTTAGCCATGCGTGAGTATGCTTGTATTGAGTTTAATTCACTGCGAGAAGGTCAACAAGAAATATCCATTTCTTATTGGGAAAGCCTTGAAAAAATTAAGCAATGGAAACAGGATTATAAACATTTAATTGCTCAGGAGTTTGGGCATATAAAAGTTTACAAATCGTATCAGGTTCAAGTGGTTGAAATATTGCGTGAATATACGGGCTAAATGATTGCCTGAGTAAATATATTACATGCCTTCCATTTCAAGATCTTCTCGTACCGCATCAAGACCGGCTTTGGCACATTTCTCATCGGTTTTTCCTGACGGCGCGCCACTTACCCCAATACCGCCGAGTATTGAACCACCAATGTTAATCGGGATACCACCTGCGCTGATGATAAGACCATCCAGTTTGGCAACCTGAAACGGTTTGGTAAAGCGCCCTTCAAGTTGAGATAATGGGGTATTAAAGGCCATTGCCGTATGTGCTTTTTGTTTGCTGATTTCTAATGTGATATCCATCGCCAACACGTCGCGTAAAACAACCTGCGGGTAGCCGCTACGATCGACAACGGTGACGGCTATTTGTACCCCTTCTTTTCGACATTGTGCAATGGCGGCTTGTGCAATACGCAAAGCAGTTTCCATTTTTAAGCGTTTGACTGATAGCGTCATGCTTTGTTCAGCACTAGCCACTGAGTAAGATAATACTAATAAGATACAAGTGCTGATAAGATATTTTAACGAAGTGTACATGAGCTTGTCCTTTTCTGATTAGTAAAAATAGTTAACCCTGATTTTTATTATAACCGGAAAAGTGTGTATAACCTAACGAAGCACCATGGTAACTGTCATCGCTTAATGAATCGTATTGGGCATAGACAAGGTAAAGGGATGAATATCGGCAATAAATTCAACGCCATCATCGGCTATCATCTGATAAGTGCCTTGCATACTGCCGACCGGTGTTTCTAAAATGGCTCCACTGGTATAACGAAAACCATCACCGGGTTTAAGGTGAGGTTGCTCGCCCACAACACCTGCTCCCTGTACTTCCTGTACTTTGCCTTCGGCATCGGTAATCACCCAGTGACGGGCTAATAATTTTGCGGGTAGTTGACCCTCATTACGTATTGTAATGGTATAGGAAAAAACGTAACGGTTTTCCGTTGGGTCGGATTGTTCTTCGACATAATTTGTTTCAACGTCAACTTGTGTATTATATATTTCATTATTAATGGGCATTTTTTTCTCGTTTAGATTTTTGTTTTTATACTTAAAGATTAATATTAAATTTGTCCGGGATGATCGGTGCGATGTTGACTGACATAATCAATGGCATTTTTGACCGCAAGGGTGATGCTACTTTTAATTTGATTACGTTCCTCACTGGTCATATAAAAGGCCATATCAACTTCGTGGCGTACATATTTGGCAGGCAGATGGTTAAGTGCGACACAGGCAACATCATCCAGAAAATTATCATCTATTGGGTTCGGAACGGTTTTTAGGATATGCCTGAAAACGAGTTGTTCATAATAATTATTAATGGCGCTAAAGGGCATATATTTATCCTGTATTTTACAAAGATACTGTTAATAGCGGCAGTTTTGTTTTTTTGTTTAGTTTTCTTTGGTATTTAGCTCTTTTCGGTGGTTAGTTTTCTCGGAGTTGCCAACTTGGAACCTGTTGATCATTTATTAGTTTTTGATCCATTAACCATTGTTTTGCATCTTCAGCATCCGCGGTAAACCAACGTTTTGCGCTACCAAGGCGAAAAGTATATCCCCAGTTATCCATATCGGTGAATTGTTGTTGTCGATTATAACCTTGCAGATAATCAGAAAGGAGCAGTTGTAAGTAGCAAACGGCATTTTCTTCATCGTAGTCACCGCCTGCGTTGGTATCGAGTTGCTGACGGCGCGAATTATCCATACAAATATAATGGCAGGCTTCATGTAAGGCCGAGTGTACGGGGGTGTTAGTCTGAATATACAGCTTGTTGTCGATAAGCCCAGCTTCGGTTTCGCCCCAGAAACTTCCCGGAATATCCTTGTCAGAATCTACAATGATGACTTTTAGTTGATAAGGATGGAGTAACTTTTCTAACGCATGGGTAGGTAGTTTGCTACAGGTTATCATATTCAAGAGATTCGACTGCTCTGATTGTTATTGTTTCAGTTGTTGTGGCGATAAATAATATGCACCCGATTACCGGGATAAATTAAATCCGGATTCTTTATTCTACTCAGTTTTGCTAGCTCGGGATAGAGGAACGGGTTTTGTAGATAATGTTTGGCAATGGCCCATAAGGTATCCCCTTTAACAATAATATGGATAATTTCGATAGTCTTATTTTTTGTACTATTGTTCTGTTGAATTTTTCTTTGTTGGTCATTGCTCTGTGTTTGTTTAGCTATAGAATCATTAGTGACTTCTTTAACGGGTTCTTCCATAGCAGTTTTTTCTGGTAGGTGTTGTTGTATCACGTTGTTGGTGTTTGTTGAGCCAGGTTCGGTAGTGATTATTTTAGGTGGCAATGGGCCATTGAGTTCAATGGTAATGGTGTTATTGTCTTGATTAATATTCGCATGATATTCGTTATTCTTTAATGGTTTGTTTTGTGAGTTAATTTTTTGGCGACTTGTATTCGTGGTCATCAGTTGTTTGGCTATTGATACAGGGGCTTTATTGATTATTTTTGTTGTTGTTGGTGAGGACAGATTATCCTTATTTGAGGTGGATGTTATGTCGGTTGTAAGTGGATGGCTGCTTGAGGTGTTCGCATTTGTTAGTAAGGTGTTATCTGCAGGTTCTGAGTTTAATAGCGTCTCTTTTATAACATCATTTTCTAATGACGTAGGAGTGGATAAATAATAATAGCCTCCGATGGATAACAATATAAATAAAATAAATAGTCCTATCCAACTTAATGTGTGATTAGTGTTGTCTGTTTCTATATTGGTGGTGTTGAGTGTGGTCGTGGTTCTATTTTTTGTTAGTTCTGTTTCGGTGTTATCTGGGGATGTTAATATATTTTTATCAGGACTGATTTTATTATGGAATTGTTTTGTTGAGTGAATATTTTTCAAAACCCCTTTGTTTGTCTGTTCTGCTTTTATCGGACTAGTTGATATTTCTTTGTACAAAGGTGTATTTAGTTTATCCGGTATTATTTTATTTTTAGCTGCAACCGGGGTCAAATTTTTTGTATTATTCTCTTTCTTGGAAATAAGTGTTGATGTTAAGTTCTGCTTTTTGGGTGATTTTGTTTTAATGGTATTTATTCTTGTTTCAGCTTTTGAATCAACATCAACAGGATTATTGAGTTGATGTTTTAACTCCGTCTGGTTTTTATTCACCGCTATTGATTTATTGATTTGGCTGTTGTTTTTTTCTGTCAGGGGTTTTTTAGTTAGATTTTTTAAGGATAGATCTTTTTCGGGTAAACTTTTTACTGGTAGTTCTTCTTTAGATAGCGCTGTTGCTAAAACAGGCTGATCACGTTTATCGGTGTGGGTATTAAGTTCAATATTATGGGCAACCGTTTTATTTTCTTTTTCTAGCTGGTTTTCCAGTTGGGCAATATACTCACTTAAATAATTACTTCCCTGAAGTTGTGACAATTTATCAAATTCTGCATATAGATATATTTTCTTGTTAATTACTAATGTTCGGCTAAAGATACCACGCGGTAAATAAGCGGGGAGTTGCCCCCATCCCGTTTCTGGGAAATGGGTAACATCAATAATCTCATCCACAAAGTAGCCGCGAGCAGTATCATTATGCTTGGCGATAATGACCTGTCCGGGTTGTTTCCAGTTTTGTTGTTTTACGCCAAAACGATAACGCAAGTCTGTTGCACTTACGATGTCGGTACCGTGTTTAAAAATACCAGGTTCGGCCGGTTGGGTGCCGGGCGGATGGGTTAGCTTGGGAGGTGGTGTAATCGTAATAATGGGCAGTGTCGGTCCACAACACAGCACGGGCCCAACCCGGTAAGTAAGCAGGGCATCATTGTCGTGTAAGCTGGGCTTTGTTGTAAGTGACATCTATCCATTTCAAGATTAAAGAGAGTATATATATATGGAATAATATCGGACAATAATCAGGAAATTTTAAGAGAAATATACTTATTTTGTGAAATATAATGATATTTCAGCTTATATCGACCTCAATCGCGTTACTCAGAGCGGCAAAATCAAGTAATGAAAGTGTTTCTGGCCGGGCAGTAGGGGCAATGCCAAGTATTTGAATTTGCTCTTCGGTTAAATAATTTTTAAGTGTGTTTCTTAATGTTTTTCGTCGTTGCTGAAAAACACGGTTAACCAGTTTTGAGAATTGCTGTGGATTGTTTAACTGTGTGGCGGGTTTAGCCTTTGGGCGAAGTCGGACTAAACTGGAAACCACTTTGGGGGGTGGGGTGAAAGCATGGGCTGGAATATCAAACAAATAGTCAACATCACAATACCATTGCAACATAACACTAAGTCGGCCATAGATTTTGCTATTGGGTTCGGCCGACATGCGTTGTACCACTTCTTTTTGTAACATAAAATGCATATCATCAATGACATCTAAGAATGTTAATAAATAAAAAATTAACGGTGTGGATATATTGTAGGGCAGGTTGCCCACCAGACGTAATTTATTATTAACGTCTGCCAGTTGATGAAAATCAAACTTAAGTGCATCACCTTCGTGAATGATTAACTGACCGTGTTTGATACTCTGTTGATTTAATAACTGGATCAAATCACGATCGATCTCAACGGCATTTAATTGTCCGATAGTATCAAGCAGTGGATAACTCAGCGCACCCTGACCGGGGCCAATTTCTACCATATTTTGTACTGCTTTGGGGTTAATTGCACGAATAATTTTATTGATAATATTTTGGTCGTGTAAAAAATTCTGACCAAAACGTTTTCTTGCCCTATGTTTGCCGGAACGATTGGCCGAATTAATATTATTTGAATGAGATGACATAGGCTAAGTTTAGACTAGGAGGGTGAATATGGTTGACTTGTTTGAGCGGCCATTTGAATGGCCAAATCAATTGCATTAAACAGACTAGACGCACTGGCCTTGCCGGTACCGGCTAACTCCAGAGCGGTACCATGGTCGACCGATGTTCGAATAAAAGGTAAACCCAGAGTTACATTAATTGCCTGCCCGAAACCAAGGTGCTTCAGCATGGGTAAACCTTGGTCGTGATACATGGCAACAACTGCATCAGCTTGTTTTAGATTATCTTCAACAAATAAAGTATCAGCCGCTAAGGGGCCAATCAGGTTGAGTCCTTGGGTGCGCAATTTATTTAAACAGGGCTCAATAATATTTTGTTCTTCGTCGCCCAAATGTCCGTTTTCACCAGCATGCGGGTTTAAGCCGCAAACATAAATAACGGGTGATGCGATATTAAAATCATAAACTAAGGTATGCTGCAATATAGAAATAGTTTGTTCAAGTTCGGTTGTTGTAATCGCTTCACTGACTTTATTTAAAGGAAGATGTGTGGTGACCAGTGCAACTCGTAATTTGAATAGTGAATTGTTTTCACATAACATCATCACCACTTTTTCGGTTTGGCTTTTTTCTGCTAGATATTCTGTATGCCCGGTAAAGCGGATGCCGGCATCATTAATAATACCCTTATGTATAGGGCCAGTGACCATAGCTGCGAATGTTTTATTTAAACAGGCTTGTGTTGCTATGTCTAAACATTGCAGTACATGCGGAACGTTTTTTTTATTTAGAACACCTGCTTGTGGTTTTTCTTTTGTTTCCACATGTAAAATTTGCAGAGCATGCTTGCTTGAATGTGGTTGACTGTATGGTTCGAAGTCTGCTTTTACACCAATCTGCCGCGCTCTATCGAGGATAACATTTTTGTCACCAATCACAACAAAATTTACATTGCTATAGTCGGCATCTTTATCGATAAGCTGCAAGATAAGGTCGGCACCAATGCCTGCCGGTTCGCCACAGGTGATGGCAACGGTTGGAAAGGATGGGGTTTTAACCGTGTTGTGTGAATGAATCGGCATGGATAAGTGATAACAAAGCTGAATAAAGTCCAGCTTTGTTATTTATTCATTCGGTACTCAACGTAGGCTTCACTGCGCAAACGTCTTAGCCAGTTACTAATGGCTTCTTCTTTTTTACGCTGACTTATTTGTTTACGAATTTTGTTACGTAAAAAGGCTTTGGTATCATCGTGTTGACGTCGTGCAATAACCTGAATAATGTGCCAGCCAAAACGGCTTCGAATGGGTTGGCTGACCTCGCCTGGGCTGAGCTTGTCCATTGCTTCCTGAAACTCGGGTACAGTTGTGCCCGGGTTTAACCAACCAAGGTCACCACCACGTGCTGCGGAGGCTTTGTCATCGGAGTTTGCTTTTGCGATAGCTGCAAAATCATCACCATTGATAATACGCCCACGTAAACGTTGCAAGGTTGCTTTTACCACGGCATTGTTTTTAACCTGATTGGGAATAACTAAAATATGTCGGGCATGGGTTTGTTCGATGACTCGGCGTTTTTGTTTGCTGCGGCGGTCAATTACCTTAACGATGTGGAAACCGCTAGGGCTACGAATTAACCCCGTGATTTGCCCTGCTTTGAGTTTAATGACTTTGTCGGTAAAAATGGAAGGAAGTTGAGCCGCTTCACGCCAACCTAAGTCACCACCTTTTAACGCATTTTGTCCATTGGAATGGGCCGCGGCTGTTTCGGCAAAGTCAGCGCCGATACTAAGCTGCGCAAGAACTTGTTGTGCTTTTTTCTTTGCTTTCTGGATTTGAGCGGGTGTCGCTGCTTCCGGTGTCGCAATAAGTATATGCGCCAGATGAAATTCATCGGATAAAGCTTTGTTATTCTTTTGATTTCTTAATTCTGTGTCAATTTCTTGCTTGCTTACAACAACATTATTTTCGATACGTCGTTTTCTTAATTGACTGATAGTCATCTCATTTTTAATGTTTTGCCGGAACTCGGTATACTCAATGCCATCCCGTTTTAATACATTTTTGAATTCAGGGAGTGTTAATTTATTTTCGGCGGCTATTTTTTGAATAACTCGGTTAACACTTTCATCGCCAATAATAACACTGGCACGTTTTGCGAGTTGTAATTGCAACTGTTGGGTAATGAGCTGTTCCAATATTTGTCGGTATAAAACATTTTTTGGCGGCAGGCGGTTATTTCTGGCCTTTAATTGGGCCAATACCTGTTTAATACGTTTTTTGAGATCGGTTGAGGTAATGACATCGTCATTGACTACGGCAATGACCTGATCCAGTTCTTCAATATTCGCTCTTTTTGTATGACTGCTGGCACTGCCTTCTGCATGGCTTAACATACTGTAAAAAGTGATCAGGCAGAGGCTGGAAAAGGTAATGAGGGTGCGTACAACTAGGGACATTTTAAGCTCTTTAATTCTATATCGTTAATTAACTAAGGGGTTCTTTGCGTTACAAATCGGGTTTATTTCGAATAGCCTAGGATACCACGACTGAGCAATTTATCGATCTGCTTTTTCTGCCCGAAACTCGATAATCCCTTTAATTCGAGCTCAATAAACAGCGTGTCATTGTAAGGGTTGCTCGGGTTACTGGCCGGGTCGCCCGGGAAGGCGCGGGTGTAATAACGTCGTTTCACCAAACGTAGACTCCAACAGCAACTTTCATATTGGATACCGTAAACGGTCTCAAGTTCACGTTTCTGGAGTAAATCTTGTTGTTGTCTGGCAAGCACCGACCATTGTGGATTAACTTTCCAAATACCTGATATTTCACGAGTTTCTAGAACATTTCGTTCAAAACGGTGTGCAATATTAAAAATATGGTGGCTATCGGCCTTGTATTGGAAGCGAATATTGCGTTTATCAATTTTTCGAGACAGTTGATTACGTATCAGTGAACCTGTCATTTTCAGGCTTCGGCTGGGTTGGAAGGTGAAATCGAACTGTAAATCAGACCAAGATTTCTCTCGTACGGGCTCACCGGCTAAGGTGGTACGACTATTAGTAAACTGATACGTTTGCCCTAGACTCGCTGTTAAGACTTCGGCACCGGAATTGAGACTAATATAGCGGCTAGTTAACCCCACGGTCACTTGGTTGGCATCATTAATACGATCCGCGCCTGAGAAACGGTTTTCGCTAAATAACTGACTGATGTTGTTAGTGAGCGTTGCTGAATCAAATAGCGGCAACGTACTTTGTTCCCGGTATGGAATGTATAAATATTGTAAACGTGGCTCCATAGTTTGCAGATAGTTTTTTCCATTAAAGCTGGAATCCCGGTCAAAGAAAAGGCCACTATTCAGACTAAAAATGGGGACTGTTCGGGTTGGGTTTTTCTTTTCGGTTGCGCTAGTACGCTTAAGATCATAGCGGGTGTAATGTAACGAGCCCAGAAATGTTGCATAGGCGGCTGCATTTTTAAACGGGATACTGACACTGGGTTGTAATACAAGTCGGTCGCCAATTGGTGCCTGACTGCTGTGTGCGAAACGTGTCCATTCTGACTGAAAGGACGTATTGATCTGGTTTGGTAAGACGGACTGGCGGGTATTTAGATTAAATTGTGGCAGGCGTTTAATTTGTTCGTTCCCCGAAAGTGCCTGAAAAGACTGGAGTCTGCCTGTAAATAACCAGTCTTTTGCGTCATAACGAATATCGGCTCGACGTTGCAAATTAGACAGGCTAGCGCTTGCCAGACTACCGCCAAAATCATTCTGGTAAAAGGCATCGCTAACATAGTTATAATTAATCCCGCCACTCCAACCACCGGTACGTGATTGAGTGTGGAGCCAACTAAAAGCCTGGCGATCTGTTTGAGTAATTTTGTCATTGGGCAAATAAGCAAAATTAAATTTACCCTTGGTCGAGTCAGTGAGATAACGAAACTCTGATTGCACCTGGGTACCGCGTTTGCTCATATAGTGTGGTGTGATGGTGGCATCGAATTGTGGAGCGATATTCCAGTAGTAAGGCACATAGAGTTCCGTACCGTTTTTTGATGAGTTGCCAAAACTGGGAAATAAAAAGCCGGATAAACGCTCATCACCAATAGGAAAACGCAGGTAAGGTATATATAAAAAAGGCACACCTTTAAAGCGTACCACCACATTATTGGCATGTCCTTGATGGGTTGCTTTATTAAGGTTCATGGTGGTTGCGCTTAATTCCCAGTCGGGAGACTGGCTCGGGCAAGTACTGTAGGTTGCATCGAGCATTTCAAGTTCAGTGTCGCTTTTAATATTAATAAGTCTAGCTCGACCTTGTGCGCGGCTGCTGCTGTCATGGTAAGTTGCATTTTGCACATTACCTTTATTCGTTTTCATGTTTATTTGTAGCGTATCACCACTTACCGTCAAGCTACCTGTGGTGAGTTTGGCATTACCCGTCGCATGTAGATTTTGTTTGTCCTTATTGTATTGTACTTTGTCGGCAGTGAGCCGCTGGTCATTTTGTTTGGCTACGACAGAGCCGATAAACGTGGTGAGTCCTTTTTGGCTCATATCCGCCGTGTCTGACTCCAGATAGATTTTATTATCGTTAACGCTGGGCAGGGTAATGATGGGCTCGGATGGGCATAAGCCGGTACTTTCAGTGCCGGGTACCGATTCGGTAACGTTCGCCGCATAACTGGTGATAAACGGATAAAGGCTTAACAGGCACAGAATGTATAATTGTTTAAAAGCTAAAGGGCTATAAAGCATGAAATAATGACGTTGTTGTTTTGAAAAGAACAGTTTACCAAACTGTTAGTGCAACATCAGGTTAAATACGAATAAAATCCCCATAAACAGGGGTTGATGTAGCAGATAGAGGATAAGGCTATAGCGACCCATGCACGATATTGTGGATTGTAGCCTGTTTTTTTCTCGCCAACGGGAAAAAAATTTTAAATGACGTTGTTCGAAAATAAATCGGCCACTGAATATGCCGATTAAGACCACCCCAAACCAAGGTAAAAAAGGTACATAATCTTCGGTTATCGGTTTTTGTGGCATCAAACCAAACCATTGAAGTGCCGGGTGGTTGAAAACGGGAGATGAGTAGATGAGGGTGATGATAATAAGGGCTATTCCAATCAATAAATTGGCGTAATAAAAACGTATAAACAGTAGCCCGATAAGGCTAGCAGCAATAATAAAATGTAAAATACCAAAAAATATATAGCTATGCGGAAAGGTTAAGTAACTGACATAACTAACCAATGCGGCGGCCAAAATTAGCCAACCCAGACGTTTTGCAATATGAGGTAGTTTTAGACCATTGTGGCTAGCAAGCCAGAGGCTGACTCCCACTATCCATAAAAAAAGGCTCACAATAATAATTCTAAAGTAAATCCAGAAAGGATCATTGTAGAAGTTGGTATTAATGAAGTGGTAATAGTTCAGATCAAAACAAAAGTGATAGGCAAACATTAATAACAATGCAATGCCGCGGAGGTAATCGATATAGCCGTAGTGAGATGCTTTTTTACTGGATGAACATGTTATATTAAACATAATTCAGGTTAACATTTATAAATCAGGAACATCAAGTTTGGATGCGCGACAACAACAAATAATTCAATGGATTGAGAATGATCTAGGCTATCAGGATTACTCCATGCAACCAGCATCGGCCGATGCCAGTTTCCGCCGTTATTTTAGGCTTAAAGATAATGTAAATGGCGATTCAAAAATTTTAATGGATGCGCCACCCGATAAAGAAGACAGCCATCCCTTTATTCGAATAGCCGAGTTATTGTATCAACGTGGTCTAAATGTTCCCCAAATTTATGCACAAAACTTTACTCAAGGGTTTTTTCTATTGTCGGATTTAGGCAGTATCGATTATTTAACCCAACTTAATCATCGCAATGCCGACCCACTTTATCAGGATGCCATGCAGGCTTTGTTAGCGATGCAAACGGGGCCACATGATTCCCTGCCCACTTATGACGAAGCGCTGTTGCAGCAGGAAATGAATTTATTTACCGACTGGTTTTTAGTGAAACACAAGCAGATAAACCTGTCGAAACAACAACAACAACTAATACAGCAAACCTTTACTTTTTTAACTGATTCGGCTTTAGTCCAACCGAGGGTTTATGTGCATCGGGATTATCATTCGCGTAATTTAATGGTGACGGAGGAAGCTAATCCGGGAATACTGGATTTCCAAGATGCGGTTACCGGTCCGGTAACTTATGATTTAGTTTCCTTGCTGCGAGATTGTTATGTGGCTTGGCCGGTAGAAAAAGTGGAACAATGGATCCGTTATTTTCATAGCTTGGCGCTGCAAAAGGGAGTGTTGCAATCCGTTGATTACCATCAGTTTAAAAGATGGTTTGATTTAATGGGCGTGCAGCGCCATCTTAAAGCCATTGGTATTTTCTCACGTTTAAATTACCGTGACGGTAAACCAGATTATCTGAATGATATCCCTCGAACATTGTCCTATGTTGCGATGGTTAGCAATCAGTACCCTGAATTAAAACAATTTGGGCAATTCCTCCATGATTTTGTCTGATATTTTATCTGGGATTTTGTCTAAATCAGTGCAGGTACTCGGATGAAAGCGATGATTTTAGCTGCCGGTCGTGGTGAGCGTATGCGCCCTCTAACGGACAGTGAACCCAAACCTTTGTTAAAAGTGGCTGGATGCTCGTTGATTGAGCATCATATAAAAGCCCTGTATCGAGCCGGGATTCGGGATATTGTCATTAATCACGCTTGGTTAGGGGATAAAATTGAGCAACAGTTGGGTGATGGGAAGCAATTTGGGGTACATATTGCTTATTCTGCTGAACAAACCGCATTAGAAACAGCGGGTGGTATTTGTCAGGCGTTGCCCTTATTGGGTAATGAGCCTTTTTTGGTGATTAATGGCGATATTTGGACAGATTTTCCATTGCTTCAGTTGTTAACGACGGCTAAAAAGCGACTTAATACCTCTATTTGGGCGCATTTGCTCTTTGTGCCGAACCCCGCACATCATCCCGAGGGTGATTTTTGTTTACGCGAGCAGGATCCACTCGTTTATGAAAAAGGTCTTTATCCTGATAGTTCCTGTTACACCTTTAGTGGAATTGGTCTTTATCATCCAAAAATATTTTATTTTCTCGACAAAGGAAGGCAAGCTTTAGCTCCTGTATTGAAGTCGTTAATACGAGAACAGCATATTACTGCTCAAGTGTATGCGGGTGACTGGTTTGATATTGGAACGCCACAGCGGCTCGATGAAATAAATACGTATTTGACAAAAAAACTGACTTAAAAGCGAGCAAGTTTGTTGCGACTAGTCGGTAAGTTGTTATAATTTATAACAAAATGAATAATTAAGGAGAGCAGTGCATGCAAATGCGTATATGGGTATTGTTACTCATTCCAGTTAAACGCTATGTCAGGTCATTATTGGGCTTTTGCGTGTTGCTCTTGTTGTCGACCCAGAATGTATTTGCCTTACCTAATGCCAGTTCTGATTCTATTAGGGTACTGTCGAATAAAAATGTGCTTGCACTGCAAACAGCGCAACAAAAAATAATCGACAAAGATTATCAACAAGCCTTAAATTTGAGTAACCGCGTTTTAATAGAGATGCCGGCACAATTTGAAGCACAGTTTATTCGTGCGCAGGCATTAAGTCGTTTAGGTAAAACAAAAATGGCGGTTGAATTATATCTATCAATATTAAAATCAAACCCAGCACAACCTGAAATTTATAATAATTTAGCCATACTTTATGCGCGGCAGGGTAATCTTGATTTAGCTCGCCAGACTTTAAATAATGGTCTGGCAACCAGTACGCAATATAAAACTTTGTATGACAATTTAAGTGCTATTTATGTCGAAATGGCAAGAGGCGCATATAGCAAAGCTTTAAAGTTAGGCGTTAAGGTAAAAACAGTGCAACTTAAAGCATTAAATGTTGCATACCAACCAGTAGTTCATAAACAAACTGAGGCTTCGGATATTGCCGTGGCGAGTGTCAAAAAAAACCTTAGCTCGATTAGCAAAAAAAATATACCTGACAAGGTGAGCAGTGTTAAAAATCCTATTGTTAAAGCATCGGTACAAAAAAATAATGTAGTCGCAGTGATAAAACAACCGGTTAAAATTAAAAAAATGCCAATTAATAAACATCCCGTAGTTAATATGGATAAAGATGAAGTGATCACTGCCTTACAAGGTTGGGCGGCAGCTTGGTCGGCACAAGCGGTGGATTTATATTTGTCTTTTTACGGTAAAAAATTCAAGCCAGTGAAATTATCAAAGAAAATATGGGCAGTACAACGACGGATCCGTATCCGTAAGCCACGCTGGGTCAATGTTAGGTTAAACGATTTTGAAGTTAGGCCCTTACAAAAAGATAAAGCGATAGTTCGATTAGTGCAAGATTATCGAGCAGACAATTATAGTGACAAAACAAGAAAACAATTTTTAATGCAGCGTACAGTAGATGGTTGGCGTATTCTTTCTGAAAAAAATCTGGCAGTGATTAAATAGTGATTAACCGTATTTTTCAACGATCAACGTATTTGTTTGCTGCACTAGCGGTACTTTTTATTGTTACATTTGCATTTGCGAAAAGAAGTGAGTCAGTAAAAACTGCCATGCTCAATGAATCAATTGAACCACAACAAACTTATATTGCAAAACTAGATACTCAGGTAGTGACGGGTAATAGCATTAATACTATTAAAGACAAACTACTCGTTAAGAATAAAAACAATATCCCAGCAAGTTTAATTGCAGAACTTGATCAACGTATCCATGCTTACCCACAAGACTATGAAGCAAGTTTATTAAAGGTTCTTGCCTATATTGAGGCAGGTAATCTTAAAACCGCATCAATTTTACTTAATGATTTAATTCGTAAAAGCCCTGGGTTTAAGTTAGCGCATCTAGTGAAAGGTGATTTGTTGGCAATGCAAGTGGTTCCTGTACGTGGTGTGGGGCGTAATGATATTTTATCAAGTTTTTCGACACCGGAATTACAAACAGAATTAAATAAACTACGTGATGAAGTTTATATTCGGTTAGAAAACTATCACCAGAAATTCACACAACAAAGAATACCTCGTTCGTTATTACTGATGTCTAAATCAGTTAAGGTTGCAGTGTTAATTGATAAGTCAAAAAATCGTTTATATGTTTTTCAACGACAAAGCGACTTGTTGCCACCGAAGTTGGTTAAGGACTTTTATGTTAGTACTGGAAAATTACGAGGTAACAAGTTTAGCAAAGGCGACTTAAAAACACCCGAAGGTGTTTATTTTGTTACACGTTGGATACCGGATGGGCGTTTACCCGATAAATATGGCATTGGTGCCTTTCCTGTAAACTACCCTAATGAGTTGGATATACGTTTAGGTAAAACTGGTTATGGGATTTGGTTACATGGAACAACCAGTGATTCTTACAGTCGCCCACCATTAGACAGTGAAGGTTGTGTTGTATTACCGAATATTGATCTCAATGCAATTAAACATTTAGTAATACCCGGTAAAACCCCCATGATTATTGCTGAGTCAATAGAATGGGTCGATTACACTACGTGGAGCAAGTTGCGTAAGGATGTTTTAGTTTCGTTGGAAAAATGGCGAAGTGATTGGCAAAGTTTGAATGTTGATAAATACTTAAATCACTATGCAGATAATTTTTGGAGTCATGGATATAATATTCGGAGCTGGAGAGCAAGGAAGAAAATTGTATCACGTTCTAAAAAATATCAAAAAATTAAATTAGATGATATTTCCCTGTTTGCTTACCCAGATTCGGCAACTCAGGAAAATATTGTTGTTGCCCGTTTTCATCAATCTTACCAGTCGAATAATTATCAGAGTGATATGGATAAACGGCTGTACCTAGAAAAGAATAAAAAAGGTTGGAAAATAATATTCGAAGGCAAATAAAAATATCTGTAATACGGTTAAGCTAGCCAGATATATCGAATAACATACCAAGTATAACCAATAAATTCGTGTATGGCCGAACTTGAGAGACTCATGGCATTTGCTGACGGCAAGAAATCAAGAATAGTATAAGGACTATCTCGGTGATTCCTTGCTTTAAATCCAAGTGGTGCGGCTGTTATATTTAAACCAAAATGTTCAAAGGCCAGTCTCGCGCGTGGTAGGTGATCTGCGTTGGTTACCAGAATAATATTCTTAATATTATTTTGCTGTAGAATCTTTGCAGAGAGTTTTGCATTATTCCATGTGTTTGAACTATTAGCGTCAAGCCATTTTGCTTTTAAATTAAAAATATTCTTTAGTGCATCTTGCATAATAGAAGCTTCCGATTGCATCCTGCCATAAGGACTGCCACCGGAAACCAGAATTGGTAGTCCACTTCTTTTATGAAGATAAACAGCGTAACGTAACCGTTCCAAAGCATTTTTTGATATGGAATCTTTTTTATTTGGGTATTCAAGCGCATTCTTATAACGTCCCGCACCTAATACAACAATGGCTTTTGCTTTGCTGGCTTTTAATCTTTTAAGGTTTAATACCTGATCTGTTTCGAGTAGTGAATTTAGCCCATGTGCAGTAATCGGTAAACTTAGAATAATGAGAAGTGCAAATCCACTAATAAGAAGAATTTTCCCCGTGGTATAGAAACGTTGGATAATAAATAAGCCTAGAAGCATCATTACGATACTTATTCCGGGAGGAAGAAATACTGTTTGCACAATATTATTTATAAGGACTTCAATATCCATTTATATGTTATCGCTAAATAGTCTTTTTAAGAGTATATGCTATTTTCAAGAATCGGTTTAAATTTATTTGAAATTATTTCGATAGTATCAGGAATATTATACTCAGATAATTGAGTCACTTCTAAATCGGGATAGCCGCAGGGATTAATATCTTTAAATGGTGTTAAATCCATAGCAACGTTCAGGGATAGGCCATGGTAAGTGCAGTCATGTTTAACCCGTAAGCCCAGTGCGGCAATTTTTTTGTTATCAACATAAACCCCGGGTGCTTTGTCGATTAGGTGACTCTGTATTTTATAGTCTGTTAGCAAGCTACTCACACTATTTTGTAAACGCTTAACAAATTCCTGTACCCCATAGTTTCTGCGCTTAAGGTCAATTAAACAATAAACAACCAATTGCCCGGGACCATGGTAGGTAACTTGCCCCCCCCTGTCGATATTAATAACAGGAATATGCTGCGGGTTGAGAATGTGGTGGTTTTTCCCATTAAGCCCCAAGGTGTACACGGGAGGGTGTTGCAATAGCCAAATTTCATCTTTGGTTGCCGCTGTACGTTCAAGGGTGAAGTTTTTCATCTCTTGCCATACTTGCGTATAATTTTGAGTGCCTAAATCTTTAAAAATAACAGGGCAAACAGGCATTGTTATAAAGACATGAGTACATGTTCTGATGAATGAAGCTCACGATAAATATTATCGAGTTGCTCACGGCTAGTCACATAAACCGTTATGGTAAGAGAAAGATATTTATTATTACTACTGGGGCGTTCATTGATGTGTTCATCACAAAGCGCGGGTATATGTGTTTTTACAATATCGATTACGTTTGTTTTAAAATCACCATTTGTGGCACCCATTACCTTAATAGGAAAATGACAGGGGAATTCTAATGGACTGTCTTCTTGTTTCATCGGTATTATTGCTTGAGAGAATCTTTGTATTCTTGAAAAAACTGGTACATTTTAGCCCAGTGTGGGCCGGGTGTACCATCGGCAACGGCTTTATTTTCGATAAAGCAAACAGGCGATACTTCTTTAGTTGAACTACTCAGCCAAACTTCATCGGCATTTAATAATTCATCTTTTGTTATGTTCGTTTCCTGACAGGCTAAACCATGTTGAGCTGCAATTTCAATAATGAGGTCGCGTGTAATACCGGGTAATAATTTTTTGTCTTTAACAGGGGTTTTGATAACACCATCTTTTACTATAAATATATTACTTACCGCACCTTCAGTTACGTTACCGTCACGGACAAGAATAGCCTCATCTGCGTTATGCTCTGCTGCTTCCTGTTTTAAGATAATATTTCCAAGCAATGAAATAGATTTAATATTGCAATATTGCCAGCGTATATCGTCACGTATAATAACCGATAGCCCTTTCGCTAAGGTTTCGGGATTAGCGGCTGGCAGAGGATTTACCATTGCAAAAATAGTGGCAGTGGGATTACTGGGAAATATGTGATCTCGTTTTGCTACACCACGAGTAACTTGCAAATAAACAGAACAATCTGTATTTGAATAGTTATTTTTTACAATTAAATCATTAAAGATGGCTCGCCATTGAGTAATGCTATAAGGATTTTCAATTTTAATAGCCGTGAGATTATCTTGCAGGCGTTTTAAATGTTGTTCTATTCTAAAGGTTTTACCTGCAAAGGCAGGGATCACTTCATATATTCCATCGGCAAAAATAAATCCACGGTCAAGTACTGATACCTTTGCATCTTTTAACGGGGTGAATTCACCGTTTAAATAGCAAATAGGGGTATCCTCTAAAGGTGCTTTTGTTAATGGTGTATTCATACTTTATACCACGCGTTAACGATGCTTCTATTACTTGAACATTAAAATAACACTATCAATTAACTTGCTAAAGACACTACCTTCTTTTATACCCGTTAATGCAACCAGTGGCCGAGATGCAAGCGTGTCACCGTTCAGAGTAACATTGACGGTACCAAATTTTTGGCCTTTTAATACCGGCGCAGTAATCATTGCATTCAGCTTCATATTTGCTTTTATTTTAGATCGGCTACCGCGAGGAGCTGTAATGTATAAGTCATCAGTTAATCCTAAGTTTAACTCCTCTTTATCCCCTTTCCATACCCGTTGTTTTGTGAGCGGTTCATGTGCTTTGTTAAGCAGGAATGTTTCATAAAACCGAAAACCATAACTGAGTAATTTACGTGAAGCGATTTCGCGTGATGACTCACTGTTTGTTCCAGTTACAACTGAAATGAGTCGCATATTTTTTTGTGTTGCAGACGAAATTAAACAATAACCTGCCGATTCGGTATGGCCAGTTTTAAGCCCATCGACACGATCGTCTGTCCACAATAAACGATTACGGTTAGGTTGTTTAATGCCATTGTAAGTGTAGTATTTAATTTTAAACAGTTTATATTGATCTTTAAAATCATGAATTAATGCGCGGGTAAGAATAGCGAGATCATGTGCGGTAGTGTAATGATTTTTATTTGGCCAACCGGTACTGTTGATAAAATGGGTATTGAGCATCCCTAGGTTCTTTGCATGTTGGTTCATTAGGTCGGCAAAAGCAGATTCACTTCCCGCAATATGTTCTGCCAGAGCCACACTGGCATCATTGCCTGATTGTACAGCAACCCCTTTTAGCAGTTCGCTAACACTAACCCATGAGTTGACTTCAATAAACATACGCGAGCCTTTCATGCGCCAAGCTTTTTCGCTTATTTTAACCTGATCTTCGAGTTTTATATTATTCTTGCTAAGTTCATAAAAGGTAACATAAAGGGTCATTAATTTTGTCAGGCTGGCCGGTTCAACACGTTTGTCGGCATTTTTAGAAACGATAATTCGTTGACTGTTAAAATCCATGAGTAAATAGGCATGTGCTTTAACTTGCGGGGCTGCCGGTACTAGGTTGGGTGATTTAGCAAATGCAGTGAGGTGCGTAAAAGCAAGAATGAATACAACGAGTAACTTGAAATATCGAATAGTCGACATGAGGGATCCCTGATAAGGTAGTTTAACGAAAGAACACTATTGTAACCATTTGCTGCACTTAAGCATAGTGTTAGTCAATCACAATATAGGCTTTATTGATAGTATGTTGGAGCAGTGTTTCACTAATAGTATCGGCTTTATTCACGTTATTAAAAGGACCTATGCGTACTTTGTATAATTTCTGGTAGGGGTCAAATTTAACCTGAGTGATAAGGCCTAGGCCAAGGTGATTTATTTTACTTTGTAAATACTGTGCATTTTGCTGTTGACTAAAAGCCCCCGCCTGCAAATAAATTTTAAAGTGTGAATTTGATGCAAGATGATACCTGTTTTTAGCTGATGAGTTTGTAGAGTATTGCTGTGGATCAATGGCTTCGACTTCGACAACACCGGTGCCGGTAATACCTAATTTTTTAGCGGCGACATAAGATAAATCAATAAGTCGATTTCGGTGAAAGGGGCCACGGTCATTGACTCTAAGAATAACACTCCGGCCATTTTTTAGATGTGTTACACGCACGTAAGAGGGTAAGGGTAATGTTTTGTGTGCGGCGGTCATTTGATACATATTGTATATTTCACCATTTGAAGTACGATGGCCATGAAATTTTTTCCCATACCATGATGCTATGCCGCGCTGTTTATACCCTCTACTGCTGTTAAGGACGTGATAACGTTTGCCATTAACACGATAGTCTTTGTTGCCGCCTTTGCTTTTAGGTTCATTCCTTGGTATTGCATTGGGAATGCTGTGATGATTAATGTAGCGATCTGGACCGCTATCATGTTTTAAAGCATAGCGTGAAGGTTGGCTACTGCAACCACTAAAAAAAATACTTATAAGCATTAATGCTGACAGCTTAATAGATATTGGCATCGCTATTTTATTTGTAAAATACATTATTAAATAATAGACCTGAGCAATTTAATCTTCATCGTTATATTTAGCATAAATACGTTCACTTAGTTGAAAAACTGCCATTGAATAAAGCGCGCTATGATTATAACGCGAGATCACATAAAAATTATGCCAAACAACCCAATACTCGGGGCCGGTTTTTGTTTCGAAAGCGATGAGTCGACCTTTAATATCTGTTGGTAAGTTGTCAGGTAGGACAACACCATTGTCTAATAATTCCTGTTGTGTTTTATTGGGTTTTATTCCTTTTGATAGCAACAATCGATAACGTTCACCATATACTTTTACTTTGCTCGCGATAGGTTCCCCTGTATGCCAGTGATGTTTTTTAAAATAGTTAGCTACGCTACCTATCGCATCGGTTGGGCTTTCCCATAAATCTCGTTGACCCGATTTATCAAAATCAACCGCATAACGTCGGAAACTGCTCGATATAAATTGCGGCATTCCCATTGCGCCAGCATATGAGCCTTTTAATGCAAGCGGGTCGAGGCGTTCTTCCCGTGTCATGAGTAAATATTGTTCCAGTTCTTTTTTGAAAAATTCACTGCGAGGTGGATAAGCAAAAGCGAGTGTAGAGAGTGAGTCAATAATAGGATAACGTCCGGTATGTTGGCCGTAGCGTGTTTCGACACCAATGATACTAGTAATAATTTCTTTAGGCACACCAAAAACATTATTTGCCTGTTCTAATGTCACCTTGTGTTGACGCCAGAATTTAACGCCACCATTGATTCTGGAATTAGTGACAAAAATAGGACGATATTCATACCAAGGTTTAGCTTCTGCTGGACGAGAGATAGCGGCAATAATATCAGGATGTAATCTTACTTTTTGAAAAATTTCTTCAAGTTCGGTTTGCTTGAACGTATATTTTTGTACCATTTTTTGAATAAACTGGTTAATGGCTTTTAGATCATCAAATTTGTGTGGGCTGAGTGTTTGGGCATATGCAGCAGATAAAGTAAAAAAACTCATGCAAATAATAAGTAAATAAATATTATGGCAAAAACTAAACTTGTTAAACGACTTCATAATACGACAGTTACATCCTAATAAATTCTAATTTCCAATAAGTCTACGATGGGTTTGTATTGACATCAATATACCAAACGCCACCATCAACGTGACGAGCGAGGTTCCCCCGTAACTGATTAAAGGTAACGGTACACCTACTACAGGAAGGATACCAGAGACCATTCCAATGTTCACAAAAATATAAACAAAAAAGGTAAGCGTTAGACTGCCTGCCAATAAACGACTGAAGGTGTCCTGTGCCTGACTGGCTATGACGAGGCATCGACCGATAATATATAAATACAGTGCAAGTAAAAGCAGGCAGCCTAAAAAGCCAAATTCTTCACTAAAGACGGCAAAAATAAAGTCGGTAGAACGTTCGGGCAAGAAATCCAGATGAGACTGGGTACCATTAAGCCAACCTTTGCCATAAATACTCCCGGAACCAATGGCAATGATTGATTGTATAATGTGATAACCGCTGCCAAGGGGGTCATTATTTGGATTGAGTAAGGTTAAAATTCGGCCTCGTTGGTAATCGTGTAACACATAACTCCACATTAATGGGGCACTGGCGATGATAATGGTGCTAACACCAATAATACTTTTCCAGCTTAAACCCGCGAGTAATAAAACAAAAAAACCGGCACTGGCAATCAGTAATGCAGTGCCTAGGTCCGGTTGTTTAGCAACGAGCAAGGTGGGAACGGCTAACATAAAGACAGCAGTCAATATGTGCTTGGCTTTGGGTGGTAGGCTAAACTCTGAAATATACCAAGCAAGCATCATCGGCAGAGCTAGTTTTAAAATTTCTGAAGGTTGAAAACGAAAAAATCCAAGATTGAGCCAACGTTGTGCGCCCTTACCGATATCGCCAACGACAAGTACAACAATTAACAAAATAATGCCGATTATAAATAACCACGGAGACCAGAACTGGATAGTTTGTGGACGTATTTGGGCAATTGCCAACATCAGTGTAATTGCAATAACGATGTGTACTATCTGTCGACGGATCACCGTCATGTCCTGCCCGCTTGCACTATAGAGAACTAAAAGCCCCAAGCTTAATAATAGTAACAGGGCAATAAACAGTGGGATATCAATGTGTAACCGATAAGACCATTTTTTGCGGATAAAGGTATTACTGGTTGACAGACTTTGTTGTTGATCAAGAATCATCTTTTTTTATCCGTGCTAAATAATCATCGATAACTTTACGTGCAATGGGTGCTGCAACTGAGCCACCATGACCGCCATTTTCCACAATAATCGCAATGGCAATTTTAGGTGCTTTAAAAGGAGCATAAGCAATAAATAAGGCATGGTCACGTAATTTTCTTCGTACCTTTTTTGAATCGTATTCTTCATCTTGCTTTATACCATGCACTTGTGCAGTGCCCGTTTTACCGGCCATTTTATATTTTAAGTGGCGGTTAATGCCACGTGCAGTTCCATGCAGGCTATGGACAACACTTTTCATGGCTTGTTGGATGGTATCCCAGTTATACTGTTGCAGTATGGTTATTTTTTCTAATGGTTTCGGTGGATTAATCTTTATAATTTTAGTTTTAGGGTCTTCTATTGCGTAAATCATTTGTGGACGTTGAGCCTGGCCATCACGGGCCAGTGTTGCGGTTGCATCGGCTAATTGCAATGGGGTAACAAGCATAAAGCCCTGACCAATACCGGTAATTAAAGTTTCTCCCGGGAACCAGGGTAAACGCCGTGTGCGTCTTTTCCATTCTCGCGAGGGAAGTAAAGCCGATGATTCGCCACCTAAATCTACCCCGGTCTTTTTACCAAAACCAAACAGTGACAAGTAAGATGATATTTTATCAATACCGAGATTAAGAGCAAGGTCATAAAAATAAACATCACAGGATTCGATAATGGCTTTTTTTAGATCCGTTTCTTTATGACCATGTTTTTTCCAATCACGATAACGACGGTCGTCGTTTTTAAGCATGTAGTACCCCGGGCAATTAATACTATCACTTGCTTTTATAACATCAAGCTCCAGACCGGCGAGCCCTATAAAGGGTTTAATGGTTGAACCGGGCGGGTATCGACCTTGTATTGCACGATTAAATAATGGCTGGTCGGGTGATTTTCTTAAATGTGAATAACTTTCGACATCGATACCATTTACAAATAAATTAGGGTCAAAACTGGGGAAACTGGCTAACGCGAGGATGCTACCGTTATTGGGATCGATAGCAACAAGGGCTCCATTGTTATCAGCAAAGGCTTTTGCAGCAATCGAATGTAAGCGGATATCTATATTCAAATATAAATTTTTACCGGGAATAGGTAATTCACGATCAAGGACACGTAAAATGCGACCGCTAGCATTTGTTTCAACTTTTTGTAAGCCAATTCGTCCATGAAGAATTGGCTCATATTCTTTTTCAATACCGCTCTTCCCTATTCGGCTAGTACCACTGTAGTTAGAAGCATCTACTTTTTGTAACTCTCTTTCGCTAATACTGCTGACGTAACCAACAGTATGTGCAGTTAATTTCCCGAGAGGGTAATGGCGAGAAAGTTCAGCATGTATTTCAACACCCGGTAAGCTAAATTGTTTTACAGATAAACGTGCAACTTCATCTTTATTGAGCCGATAACGTAAAGTCACTCCTTCAAAGCGGCGTTTACGTCTTGACTTTTTCTTAAAACGTTTAATATCAGCGGGAGTAATAGTAATAATTTTTTGTAATTTTTTAATAAGAACTGGGATGTTTTTTATATGTTCAGGTACTAGAGTGAGCGTAAAACTTGGAATATTTTCTGCGAGCAAAACTCCATTACGATCATAAATTAACCCTCGAATAGGTTGAATGGGTTTTATACTAACACGGTTATTGTCGGACAGTGTTGTATAGTGCTGCTGGTTAATAATTTGTAAATAGACAAGTCGTGAAACAAGTATCAGAATAAAGAAAATAGAAAATAGGGTTGCAATAACAAGGCGATTATTAAAGACCTGTTCATCACGCAGATGATCTTTTATTGCCAGAGAATCAAATTGCGCCATAGTGTTTAGTTTATGTAATACGTGCGTCGAACATTTCGTAAAATAAAATAGACCAATGGCCAGAACAGTGCAGACAAAATGGCGGGTGTTATTATCATTGAGAAACCAGCAGGTGTGCCTGTGAGTGCCTTTATCCAGACAACGAGTGCGCTGTGAATGATCATAATAATAAAAATGCTAATCATTTGTTGTCCTAAAGGAAAATTTCGGATGCGCTGATAGAGTCGTAAAACTATAAAAATAGTTAAAGCAAAGGCTAGAGCATATTGCCCAAGTAATGTATCGCGTAATACATCAACGAGTAAACCAATAAACCAAGCAATCCCAATCCCGATACGTTCAGGCAGTGCCATTGCCCAATAAATTAAAACAAGGATAACCCATTCGGGTTGAAAGGGTGCAATCATTGCAGGCAGAGGAAGTTCAGATAGTAGTAGTGCAATAATAATAGTAAAGGTAATAATCTTGCCGCCTGATTTTCTGATAACGTTCATTTCTTTGTTACCTTACCGTTATCAACACAAGCGATACTTATTTTTTTTCTGGATTCATCTGATATCCATACCAATAGAACTTCACTGCTGCGGTCGAGTTTAGCTGTTGGGCGCGCAATAACCTGAGCGAAAGGTAGACTGGGATTGATGTTGACTTTAATCACCTCTGCCGCAGGGTAGCCAGCCGGAAACACACAACCCATACCGGAAGTCACTAATTTGTCGCCTACTTTTATATCGGTATTGTTGGGTAAGTTAATCAGCTCAAGCAGACCACTGGCTCCTTTACCAACGGCTATGGCGCGAATACCATTGCGTAATGATTGCACGGGAAGGGCATGGCTTGGATCGGTGATTAATATGGCGGTACTGGTGACCGGGTTTACATGTACGATTTGCCCCATAATGCCATCTGCATCCAGTATGGGTTGACCGACAAAAATATCGCGTTCGCTTAAGCCTTTGTTAATCACGACTTGCTGCCGATAGGGATCCAGATTAACAGAAAGCAATTCAGCAATTAAAATACGTTCGCCAACGCGTTTAGATGATTTAAGCAAATTACGTAATCGAATATTTTCAGCTTCGGTAAAAGTGGATTTTTGTAATTGCGCCCGTAGAATATTATTTTGGGTTCGTAAGGTTTCGTTTTGTTCCTGTAATGTGCTGCGACTGACAAAGGTTGTTTGTCCCCAACCAAAAAGGTCGGAAGGGAGATCCATCACATAGCGTAGCGGGTAAATAATGAGTGATAGACCGGAACGAATATTATTAACGTAATTGGAGCGGTAATCGAGTGACATCAAAACGACCGAAACGATTGTTAATGTAAACAATCGTGCTGATATTGAGGTGCCGTGGCCGAATAGCAGTTTAACGGGACTTCTCCTGAAATATTATTTTAGAAGGACTGCTCATTGTAACAGGCTAATATCCAATTATCATCGTCTCAACAAAATGATTTTATTAAGATTATTTTTATTCTGGGGATAAAAAAGGCCTAAAACAATTCAGTTTTAGGCCTTTCTGGTTTTAGTGTCGAGTTTATTCAACGCTGAATAAGTCGCCACCGTGTTCGTCTATCATTTCAATGGCGCGGCCACCACCGCGAGCAACACAGGTTAGAGGATCTTCTGCGATAATAACCGGTAGGCCGGTTTCTTCCATTAATAAACGATCAAGCTCATTTAATAAAGCACCGCCGCCAGTGAGTACCATACCGCGTTCAGCAATATCGGCAGCCAGTTCAGGCGGCGTTTGTTCTAATGCTGTTTTTACTGCACTGACAATACCGGATAAGGGTTCTTGCAGGGCTTCAAGAATTTCGTTGCTGTTTAGGGTAAAGCTGCGAGGAATACCTTCGGCAAGATTGCGACCGCGTACTTCCATTTCGCGGACTTCGTTACCCGGGTAGGCAGTACCAATTTCGTGTTTAATGCGCTCGGCCGTTGAAACACCAATTAAGCTGCCGTAATTCCGGCGTACATAGTTAATAATGGCTTCATCAAAGCGATCGCCACCAATTTTAACCGAGGCAGAATAAACAATACCGCTTAAAGAAATAACAGCGACTTCGGTCGTGCCGCCACCAATATCCAGAATCATCGAACCGCTGGCTTCGCTGATGGGCATCCCGGCACCAATGGCTGCTGCCATTGGTTCTTCAATTAAAAATACATCGCGGGCACCGGCACCATTGGCCGATTCACGAATGGCGCGGCGTTCGACCTGGGTCGAACCACAGGGCACGCAGATTAAAACTCGCGGGCTAGGACGGAAAAAACGTGCTTCATGCACTTTTTTAATAAAATGTTGGAGCATTTTTTCGGTCACGGTAAAATCAGCAATCACACCGTCTTTCATTGGGCGAATTGCAACGATATTACCCGGTGTTCGGCCAAGCATACGTTTTGCTTCCATTCCGACGGCGGCAATACTTTTGGGGCCGCCGGGGCCACGTTCCTGACGGATTGCAACGACGGAAGGTTCATTGAGAACAATTCCTTTGCTACGAACATATATTAAGGTGTTGGCAGTGCCAAGGTCGATGGAGATGTCATTTGAGAACATGCCGCGTAAACTTTCAAACATAGGAGCTTCTTTTATAATTTAAGTTATCAATGAATAACGCCCGTACTTTAATCAATCAACGGGGCTTTGGGCAAGCTCATAACTATGTTAAGTTACCGCTTTTGCCTAATCTATCACAAATCGCGTGAAATAAGCTTATAATTGCGTTATTTAGATGCAGCATAATACGAATAGCATAAAGTGTAAATCGTGGTGTTTTTGGCCGTTGCATCGGATTGATTTTAAGTTCTGGAGAAAGTTGTTTTGGATAATAAAACCGTCGAACAAATTGCGCATTTAGCGCGTTTAGATATTAACGAAAAGGACATTCCTGAGTATGTTACGAATCTAACAAATATTCTGGCACTGGTTGAGCAAATGAATAGCGTTGATACGGATGATGTCATTCCTATGGCTCACCCAACGGATGCCGTTCAGCGTTTACGCGAAGATAAAGTCACCGCAACCAACCAGCGTGAGCATTTTCAGGCGATTGCTCCTCAGGTAGAAGAGGGTTTGTACCTTGTTCCCCAAGTAATAGAATAAGCTCATTGAATAAATCGAAGTAAGAGAATATGCACACAAAAACAATTGCACAACTGGCGGCAGGCTTGAGAGCAGCCGAATTTTCCAGTGTTGAATTAACCCAGCACTATATAAATAGAATAAAAGCGTTTGATGATCGCTTAAACAGCTACGTTACCGTGGTTGAAGAACAAGCGTTGGTACAGGCCAACCAAGCCGATAAACGCATTGCGGCCAGTGACAGCCATGTTTTAACAGGTATTCCCTTTGCGCAAAAAGATATTTTTTGTACCGACGGCGTTAAAACAAGCTGCGGTTCAAAAATGCTGGATAACTTTATTGCGCCTTATAATGCCAGTGTGATCGATTCGTTTAATCAGGCTGGCAGCGTGATGTTGGGTAAAACCAATATGGATGAATTTGCGATGGGTTCCTCCAATGAAACCAGTTTTTACGGGCCGGTTAAAAACCCATGGAATGTGGATTATGTGCCGGGTGGCTCCTCTGGCGGTTCGGCCGCTTCGGTTGCAGCAAGATTAGCGCCGGCTTCAACCGGCACCGATACCGGTGGTTCCATTCGCCAGCCAGCAGCACTGTGTAACTTAACCGGACTCAAACCGTCTTATGGGCGGGTATCGCGTTACGGGATGATCGCGTTTGCTTCCAGTCTGGATCAGGCGGGCACCTTTACTCAAACGGCCGAAGATGCGGCATTGATGCTTGGCGTGATGGCGGGTCTGGATAAGCGGGATTCAACCAGTATGGATGAACCAGTGCCGAATTATGCTGCCAGTTTAAATCAGGATCTCAAAGGTTTAAAGGTTGGTTTACCCAAAGAATATTTTGCCGATGGACTGGATGCCGAGGTAGGGCAACGCATTGACGAGGCGATTAGTGAATACAAAAAGCTCGGTACTGAATTTGTTGAAATTAGTTTGCCGAATACGCATTTATCCGTACCGGCTTACTATATTGTGGCACCGGCGGAATGTTCGTCTAATTTATCACGCTTTGACGGGGTACGTTTTGGTCATCGTTGTGAAGACCCTAAAAATCTAGAGGATTTGTACAAACGTAGTCGTGGTGAAGGCTTTGGTGCGGAAGTGAAACGTCGTATTTTAGTGGGGGCGTATGCCTTATCGTCAGGCTATTACGATGCCTATTATTTAAAAGCACAAAAAATTCGTCGTTTAATCGCCAATGATTTTACCGAAGCCTTTAAGCAGGTAGACGTGATCATGAGTCCAACCACTCCGACACCGGCATTTAAAGTGGGTGAGAAAAATGATGATCCGATTTCCATGTATTACTCAGACATTTATACGATTGCGGTAAACCTTGCCGGTTTGCCGGGCATGTCGGTTCCGTGTGGCTTTGTGAATGAGCTGCCGGTTGGCTTACAAATTATTGCGCCTTATTTTGCAGAAGCTAAATTGCTCAATGTAGCGCATCAGTACCAGCAAGTTACGGATTGGCATCAGCAGATACCCGATGCGTTTAAATAGAATAAATATTTAAACCACCAAGGCGCAAAGAGTGGTTAATGTTCTTTAGTTATAAGATTAAATTTAGGTAATTAAAATATGCAATGGGAAGTAGTTATTGGTCTGGAAATTCACGCGCAACTGGCGACGAAAAGTAAAATCTTTTCAGGTTCATCAACCGCGTTTGGTGCAGAACCGAATACGCAGGCGAATGAAGTTGATTTGGGTTTGCCGGGTGTATTACCTGTTATGAATAAGCAAGCCTTAAACATGGCGATAAAATTTGGTACAGCGATTGATGCTGAAATAGGTAAACGTTCGGTGTTTGATCGTAAAAACTACTTTTATCCTGATTTACCCAAAGGCTATCAAACTACTCAGCTTGCCTTACCCATTGTGGGATTAGGTTCGGTGGATATTGAGCTAAAAGATGGCTCGACTAAAACAATCGGTGTAACCCGAGCGCATTTAGAAGAAGATGCGGGTAAAAGTTTGCATGAAGATTTTAGCGGTGCGACTGGCATCGATTTAAACCGCGCTGGTACGCCCTTAATCGAAATTGTTTCTGAACCGGATATGCGTTCAACCGAAGAAGCGGTTGCCTATATGCGCAAGATCCATTCTATCGTTACTTACATTGGTATTTGCGACGGCAATATGCAGGAAGGTTCTTTCCGTTGTGATGCGAACGTTTCAATGCGACCCAAAGGCCAGGAAGAATTTGGCACGCGCGCCGAGTTAAAAAATATTAACTCATTTCGTTTTGTCGAACGCGCCATTAATGTTGAAATAGAACGTCAAATCGATATTCTTGAAAATGGCGGTAAGGTTGTACAAGAAACCCGTTTGTATGACTCAAATAAAAACGAAACCCGTTCGATGCGTTCTAAAGAAGATGCGATGGATTATCGTTATTTCCCCGACCCGGATTTATTGCCGATTGTTGTGACTG